>ERZ1673697.61-NODE-61-length-160892-cov-13.491945_pt1 | contig 160892 bp, 135 predicted proteins | sample MGYA00580227_ERZ1673697 | MGnify/ENA primary metagenome ERZ1673697 (study PRJEB41218, sample SAMN15661759) | gut metagenome | host: Homo sapiens | place: Canada: London | collected 2015-08-20/2019-03-30 | study: EMG produced TPA metagenomics assembly of...
CCGTCTCCCCGGATGAGACCGAATATTTCAGCATACCTTTCACCAGTAATTCGGAGGCGGAATGCAGCATTGTCTATACAAATGCTGTAAGTGGAACCACCGCCGAGTGGCTGAAAACGACGATAGCGGAAGTTCCGGTGACCCGTGCCGGGTCGGTATCCTATACCTGCAAGGTGTCAAAGAATGAAACGTATGTGGGGAATCTGTTCCCGAAAGCCATCATTGTATTGCGCAGCAAGGCGGGACGTGAGGAGAGCCAGATTGTGGTGAAAGCCTCAGTAGGAGTACCTACGGTGGCTGCAGCGGCAAGTACGCCATCGGAACCGACTGGGGCTAATTCCTATACGGCGGGTACTGAATCGCCGGATGTGACAAGCGGAGTGCTCAGTATGCAGAAACAGGAGAATGCAGGCACTACTTCGTCCATGAAACTTACCGTAACCGCCAAAGGAGGTAGTAAGATTTCCGGCCTGCCCGCCTGGCTGAAAGCGGACAAAGTAATAGGACATGCCACCGAAGATGTGGATTATACCTTGACTCTGGATCAGAATGCGAAGGGATTCCCGACAGGACCATTCCCAGCCAATGCAGCAGCAACCTTTGAAATCCAGAATCTTTCGGATGCGACAAAGAAGGTGACGGTAACGGTGAATGTGACGGAAGCTACGGCACCGTAAAGAAAGGACAAGGAACAATGAAAAAGGTCTTTGTTACATAAGAAAAAACTTTTAAAAATAAAGAAGCGGGTAGGAAGAGAACGAAGAGGTTTTCTTCCTACTCTTGTTTTAGGGAACAAAAGAAATCGAAGACATTCTTATGCCATTCGGCCTGTTTTTATTTCATTCTGCAAAAAGTCATATACATAGTGGGAACCCTGTATATGGCTTCGACTTACTAAAATCAATTCGTCCTATTTCTACATTTGATCCGTGGTATAATTTTATGCCAAAACTCCGGCATCACTATTGCTATGCCGGAGTTTTTTTTAATGCTTATGATAACTGGAATATCTTCAAATCATCCTCCACATCGCTGATAGTGCCTATCTGGAAAGTATCTACCAGCACCTTCGCTACATTAGGCGACAGGAATGCCGGCAACGTAGGTCCTAAATGAATCTTCTTCACACCCAGGCTTAACAGTGCCAATAAAACAATGACTGCCTTTTGCTCATACCAGGCAATGTTATATACAATAGGAAGTTCATTAATATCGTTCAGTTCGAACACTTCCTTCAATTTCATTGCGATGACTGCCAAAGAGTAGCTGTCGTTACACTGTCCGGCATCCAACACACGCGGAATGCCATTGATATCCCCTAAAGGCAATTTATTGTAACGATACTTGGCACAACCGGCAGTCAGAATAACCGTATCTTTGGGTAATGTCTTGGCAAACTCAGTATAGTAATCACGACTCTTCATACGTCCGTCACACCCTGCCATCACTACAAATTTACGGATAGCGCCACTCTTCACAGCATCCACCACTTTGTCCGCCAGTTGCAACACCTGATTATGAGCAAATCCACCGATAATCTCACCATGTTCTATTTCCGTAGGCGGCTGGCATTGCTTAGCAATTTCTATAATTTCAGAGAAGTCTTTTTTGCCTTCGGCATCTGCCTGAATATACTTGCAACCGGGGTATCCAGTGGAGTTTGTAGTGAACATACGTTCTTTGTATTCAGCATTTGCTAACGGGGGAACAATACAGTTCGTAGTGAACAGGATAGGGCCATTAAAGGTGGTGAACTCTTCACGTTGTTTCCACCACGCATTTCCATAGTTGCCCACAAAGTGAGAGTATTTTTTGAAAGCGGGATAATAGTGAGCAGGAAGCATTTCGCTATGCGTATATACATCCACACCTGTGCCTTCGGTTTGTTTCAGCAACTCTTCCATGTCTTTCAGGTCGTGTCCGCTTATCAGGATACCCGGACGCTTTCCTACCCCGATATTCACCTTGGTTATCTCCGGATTACCGTAACGGCTGGTATTCGCCTTATCCAGCAATGCCATAGTCTTCACGCCATACTCTCCGGTTTGCAGCACCATCTTTACCCACTCGCCTGCCGGAAGCGACTTAGTGGCAGTGGCAGCCAAAGCATGTTGCATAAAAGTGTGAATAGAGGCATCATCATAACCCAGGCGCATAGCATGTTCCAGATAAGCAGCCATACCTTTTAATCCATAAGTCATCAACTCTTTCAGAGAGCGCAGGTCTACGTCCGGCTCACGCAACACACCAACCGTTTCCGCCTTAGAAGCATATTCTTCACGACCACCCTGCCATTGCAGTTCGTCAATTGCCGGCAGAGAAATGCCCTTATTCCCTGCTTCTTCCATCAAACGATTGCGCAACTCCATACCCTTATCAACTCTGCGGAGAATACTTTCATCATCGAAATTCGCATTCGTAATGGTACAGAACAAAGCATCTACAACGAAGCGATTCACCTCGGGGGAAACAGCATGTCCGGCATTCCTCAGTTCATCAGCGACTACTGATACACCACGCACTACAAACATCAGCAAGTCCATTGCTTTTGCCGTATGACTCTCTTTTCCACACACACCTTTCAGGATGCAACCTGTTCCTTTCATGGTTTCCTGACATTGATAACAAAACATTTTAGCTTCCATCATCTTATTCTTTTTATTTAGTTATAAAATACATTTACATCTTTTTTAAAGAAAATAAGCGACATCTCAGCATAACTTTTTCATGTGAGCATGAAAGTTCTGCATTCGATTTGCATTATCTTTAAAGAAGATAAGCGGCATTTCAGCATAACTTTTTCATGCAAGCATGAAAGTTCTGCATTCGATTTGCATTATCTTTGTGCAAAGATGGAGTGTTTACGGCAGGTAAATTGTCACCTATGTTACACTCAATCACAAAAAACTTAAAAAGAATGGAACCACATGTATTATTGCAGATGCCATTGTTTCAAGGCATAACAGAAGAAGCGCTGTTGCGGTTCATCCTGTCGCACCAACATACACTTAAATCTTATAAACCGGGAGATTTCATAGCCTTACAAGGAGACATATACCGTTCACTCTACATCCTGTGCAACGGAACCGTCCGCACACAGATGGTCAGTGCCGAAGGAAAGCAACTGACCATAGAGACCTTGCGGGCTCCCAAGCTCCTTGCCCCTGCATTCATTTTTGCATCCGAAAACCGTTTCCCGGTAAATATCGAAACCCTGGAAACGGCCGAAGTACTTATCCTGAACAAAGATGCATTCCTGGAATTCATGCACCAGCATCCGATAGTCATGCAAAACTTCCTGAAACTGATATCCGACCGCAGCCTCTTCCTCTCCAAGAAGCTGAATGAGTTTGCCTTGCAGAGCCTGAAATCACGCTTACTTAATTACATAAAGATGCACGGTACCCTCACTTCACAACAGGAAGTCGCGCACATACTTGCCGTAGCCCGCCCATCGCTGGCCCGTGCTCTTTCCGAATTAACCAACGAAGGATGCATATGGATAGAAGGAAAAGAGATGCGGATTGACGAAGAAAATGCAAAGAAATACCTATAAATTCAAGAACTCTTACCTTCATTTCGCACGGCATTCGCATATAATTCTTATATTTGCACAACCAAGCATCTAAATATACATAATGAGAAAAATCACTCTGACCGATGAATATAAAGAGCAATTGTTCCTCATTCCCCTATTCCGGGACTTACCGCTCAACATCAAGCATTCATTGCTTGACAGATTGGACATCTCAGTATATGAAGTCAGCAAGAAAGATATAATAGCTACCCAGGGAACCCTTTGCAAAAAACTATACGTATTGCTGGAAGGAAAACTGCGGGTCGATATCATCGATGGATTAGGCAATGAAGTCATGATTGAGTATATCGTAGCCGCACGCGCATTTGCCACTCCCCACCTGTTCAGTTCGGACGGGACACTACCGGCTACTTTTACAGCCATAGAAGATGGAATACTACTCACGGCCAGTAAAGAGTCTATGTTCAAACTCATCAGTGAAGAACCAAAGATATTACACAATTTTCTTTGTATCACCGGTAACTGCAATGTCTGCACGGTATCGCGCCTGAAAACACTTTCACGGAAAACAGTACGGGAACGCTTTGTGGTCTATCTGCTGGAACACAGGAAAAAGAATACCACGACGGTCAACATTATACATAACCAGGCCACGCTTGCCGAATATCTGAACGTAACCCGCCCGGCACTGTCGAAGGAAATCAATAAGATGATAAAGGAAAAAATTATAGAAATGGAAGGAAAAACAGTACGGATTCTGGATGAAGCATTATTAGAAAAGTACGTATAAGATACCTCCTATACGTACTTTTCTTTCCATATTATCTTACCACTTTACAAACAATACGCGGGGATTGATATTTACTGAAACCCAGCCCCAGTCTTGCCAGCTTTTGTGATTACCGCCTTTCACTATGTCCATAGTCTCTGTTCCACGCATGATGGAATATCCGGCGGAGAGTTTCACATCCTTCATCACCGACCAGTTGATCTGGTAATCCATTTCCGAACCTAATGCTTTCTTCAAGCCCGATAATTTTGCCGCTGTAGAGAAGTGATGATAGTTCAAGTCCATATCCACCTTATCGGAAGCACGGAAACGAACGCCCAGACGCTTGTCAAACAAACCGGGAGCATACCCGGATACAAAGTCGGAAGCATAGAAATAATCCATGGCACCATAGAATTTATGGTGCGTGCCATACAGAGGGTTGAAGGCTTTATATTTATCGCTACCACCGCTGTTGCCACTCAGATAATCGGCGCTTGCCACTATCGTCCAAGTAGGTTCAAGGCTGCTCGATGCGAAAGCATAAGCCACTTGCAGGCTTGCCATAAAGGCAGATACCTTTTCCGCATTCAGGTTCTTACCCATCTGATAGTAGAAAGCACCGTCCACATTCCAGCCGTTATCCTTATAAGTAATATAAGTACCAATCGTTTGCAGATAGCGGGTATGGGATTCTTTAGTTGCCGCATCTCCGGTTTCCAACCCCAGATTCATGAACAATAAAGATGCATCAAAGGGAGTATAGCTGGAAAAATAATGATACCAGAACGTCTGCATATTCTTATAGGGCTGCGCGCCGTTTTGCTGATAGTAGGTACCGCCTATTTTAGTCTCATCATTCTGATTGAAGGCAAGAATAAGATGCAGTTGATTGTTGGGGTTGGCATACCCCAGTTTCAATGCATCATGGTAGCGTCCGGCTATGTTCCAGTCCAATCCACCCAAGATGCGTTCGTCATCATAAACAAGGCTTTGACGTCCCAGTTGGGCAAAGAAACCTTTGCCGAAGTTCAGTTTGGCCCATGCCTCGTTCATAATGAAACGGCCGTTCTTGTCAATCTGCGGGTCTTGTCCCCATACACCGACGTGCTGTGCAGAGATTTTCATCTGCAAGTCGGAACGCTTATACTCCATAGAGAGACGTGCACGATTGTTGATGAAACCCGCAGGCTCCTCCCCTTCATTGCGGGGAACCAAAGCACCGTTACGATACTCCGCGCGGGGTCTGATTTGGATAGACATTGAAAAATCATTCTCTTTTTCTGTAGTTTGCGTATACGCCATGCTTGGCAAAAGCATGAGAAACATTGCCCAATAAGTAGTTTTCATAATGATTATCAGTTTAAATTATAAGTATGAATACTTGCTCCCTGTGCGGAAGGCAGGTAGTTGATGCCATACCAGCACATTTGCAGTAATACAAATGATATCAGAAGTAGAATTAAAGCCTTGCGATGCAGTAGCGGTCTGCCGAGACGGAAATGTACATATATAAGGTAAGAGAACCAGGTGGCAGCCGCCCATGTTTCTTTCGGGTCCCACGACCAGTAATGTCCCCAAGCCTCCTTAGCCCACACAGCGCCCGAAAGCATGCCCAATGTCATAAATGCCAGACCTACGTAAGTCAGGTTATCGCACAAGTCCATTTCCCGGCTCTCAATCGGTTTCTTCTTGAACCATAGCAGATAGATGGCCATCACCGCAGCCGCTCCCAACATGGCATAAGCAAACATATACACTATGACATGCGGCGTAAACCACGGGCTTTGCAAAGCAGGCATCAGGGTTTTGTTGTGTATCTCCGGTTTGAAGATATTGATGCAGATAAATACCAGCGACAGGATGAAGCTGAAACTAAGTATCCACTTATACCTCCAGCGAGTGTACGTGATAAGTCCGGCCAGCGGAAGGAAGAAAGAATACCACAGGCGGGTCTCCCCCATCGTCCGCATAGGCGGGCGTTCCAGTGAAATCCACATACCCACAATGAAGCAGAAGAAGATGGCAAGTCCTATCAGAGTAAGCCCGCCTACTATCGCCGGTTTCCTCCCACGCCAGGCGGCAAAAGCGCCGAAGCCCCAGAAGTGCAGGGCAGCAATGGCAAACGGTACAAAATAATCCCACGTCATTCAGTGTCCTCCTCTTTTCTCTTTTGTGCGTTAATAAACAGACAGACAGCGCCGAGCATCATCATAACGATACCTGTGTAAACAGCCGGCAACCACGGGTCGCGAACCAACTCGAAAACACTGATGTCGCTCCAACGTCCTTTCGTGTCATCATAACTCAATTGGTAGATGTTCCAGCCCGCCACATTCAGGGGGTGGTTCACTGCAATCGTATCTTCCACTTGCTTGCCGTCTTCCGTATAGACTTTCACTGTCGATGCAAAACGTTGCGGCTCACGTTCCGGCATGATAAGGCTTGTCAATGAGTCGAGACGCAATGCCTTATAAGGGAAAATGAAACTGCCGCAACTCACCCAACCTTCTTTCGCAGCTTTCGTCTTCTTGTTCAGAGCTTGCAGGTAAACGGCATACGTGGCACCTACGGAATGGAATTCGGTAAATTTCAATGTATCTTCCGTAGCAACGGAGGCCGCCCACGGAATAGTCTGCCGGATGGATATCAACCAGTCGGCCAATTGCCCGTCCGTCACACCTTCTTCCAGCAACAGATGTTCCGGTGTTTTTTCGGGTAATGTGCGTCCAGTTTCATTATCAATCAGCATCAGTTTCGGAGGATATTCGTCAATCGTGAAGTCTTTCAACTCGATGGCGAGTGGAAGTTCTATCAACTTGCCGTGTTCATCGGTTGCCCGCCACTCGGCATTGTCTATACGGGTAGTCATCCGCAGCCTGTGCATATCGGCGTTGCCTAACGTGGCCGTAACCAAAGCGATGAACAGTCCGGCATGATTCAGCAGAAAAGAAAGCTTCTTCCACCTGAAAGGAAATCCTGCACGGAGCGTAGTCAGTCCCAACACCGTCACCAGCCATATATAGAGCAATACGAAAGGCCATGCCGAAAGCATCCGCGAGAAGCCTAACACATCCGCCGGATGGCCGGAAGGTGCTTGGCGAATAAGTCCCATCACCACCGTAATGCCCGCCACCCACAGAAGGGAAGACACCGCCGCCGTATAATGACTCATCCATCCAAAGAAATAAACACGCTTGCGCAGGCAATGCATAGCTACTATCCCGCCCAGATACACCATCAATACAATGATGTTCACCGGATAAGCGAACAAACTCCAGTTTATTTCGCCTATAGTCACCTGCAACAGCCAGCCTGTCACCAGCAGACCTGCGCCAATCAAGCAGCCTTCTTTATATCCCCACGGTCTGTTCCACATATGCCTCTTTCTTATTTCTGAGCCAGACGACCGTTAGCTTTTGCTTTCTCCAACCAGGCGGGTACGGTGGTCTTCAGGAACTTATCCTTAGCAGCTCTTTCCGCATCCATATCCAGGCCGATATAGCGTTGTGCCTTGTCCTTAGTAGAGATGTCCGGCATGGGTACATCATCCGTATAACCGTGTTTGGCCAGTACTTTCGATACAGCCAGACGAGCCTGCATAGCCTTGTCCAGTCCGTGCGAAAGGATACGCTGAATTTCCTGCGGAGCATGGAAAGCACCGCCGTGAGAAGCCACACCAAAATCCCAACGCCACTGAGCCTGACGGATAAGGGCGAGTACATCCTTCATCTGATCATCCGTAGCACCTTTGTCCCAGGCAAACTTAGCCTCGATGTGAGCTTTGGCAAGTTCCTGCTCCAGACGGTTACGGATTTCATTAGCCTTACGCTGACGCTCGTACACATTATTACGCAATGTGGCCTCACTCTCACGGTGGCAAGTCTGACAAGTGCGGTCAATCATCGCCAACGGGCTTTGTATGTGATGGTCACTGAACTTCACGCCCCCCTCACTCTTATAAGGCATGTGACAATCGGCACAAGAGACACCTCTCTGCCCATGAATACCCATCTGAGCAATTTCATAATCGGGATGCTGTGCTTTCAATATCGGTGCACGGCTCAGCTTATGAATATAGTCATAGAAACCTTCATTATCATAATAAGCCTCCATATCTTCCACTGTAAAGCCTTTATCCCAGGGGAAAGTCAGATACTTGCCATCCCCCTTGAAATAATATTCCACATGGCACTGCGCACATACCAGCGAGCGCATTTCCTGCGGAGTAGCTTTCGTGATGTCCCTTCCCTGGCGTGCGAAAGCCTCGATCAAAGCCGGACGGCTGATATGCAGATTCATATTCTCCGGTTCGTGGCAATCGGCACATCCGATAGGATTCACTATTTCAGAACCCATAGCGCCCCACTTATTATTATAGAAAGCATCCACACCAACGGCTTCCATCATGCGGGGAACATCCGGGCTCTTGCACGTCCAACAAGTAGAAGGTTGCGGACCGTCTTCCGCCGTGGCAGGCGCACCCGTACGGAGGCTTGCCGTGATGTCTTCAATCGCATGCATGTGTCCGCGAGGAGTGGAATAATCTTTAGAGAAAGCATATCCCGCCCACAAAACCACCATTTCGGGACGTTGCTCCAACACATCAACGGCGATGTTTCCGTTGAACTCGCTTTGGAAATCAGTCTTTGCCGTCTCCGTCCAGGTCTGATATTCACGGGGAAAATCATCTTTGAAGACTTCATTACGGGCTTCGATGCCTGTAATTACGGTCTTGCGGTTATTGAACACGCTTGCCAGTTCCGCCCGTCGCTCTGTCAGTGCGGAAACACATAATCCTAATACAAACACGACCACCATCGAACCGCCGAACAGCAGCCAGCCTTGCCATGATTTCAATTTCTTTTCCATACGTATATTGATTTTATTTCATTTTCATTATTTCTTCAGCATCTTTTGCAGCCACTCCGGCACGGGCGACTCGGGATAAGGAACCAACGCATTGGGCGTAGCCGACAATGAGTTCTTTCCGCCATGCGGCACATCCCGGTGACAGTCCCAGCATGCCTTGCCCTCTCCCACCTGAGACATCATGTAGTCTATCTTCCCGGTCTTCACGAACTCCGTGTTCAGTTGCGTATGGCAACGGATGCAGTTGTTCATGATTACCTCCGAACTGGCCGCATGAGCCTTGATAACCTGCGGCTCGCTCTTGGTGAGAAAAGCCGCCACGTGCTTCATACCGTCCATCCCCTTGAACGTCCATTTCTTGACGGCATTCTCATGGGGAACGTGACAGTCATTACAAGTGGCATCACGACTATGTGAGCTGTGAAACCAAGTGGCATAATAAGGTGCCATGATGTGGCAGTTCACGCATGCCGACGGATCATCCCCCAGATAGGTATGCGCCCGCAGCAGATACATGAACAAGCCTCCCCCGCCCACAACAATGCCACAGATGACAATCGCAGCCACTTTCCATTTGTACGAAGGTAAAAGCCTGTTTATAAATGACAATTTCTTCATAGGAAAAAGTATTTTTCACAAAAGTAGCGGCTTTATTTTATAAAAAGTGTAATAATGATTACTATTTTGTTAGTGTCTTGCGCTATCTTTACATAGTTCCATTGAGTAAATGTTTCGCCCCATTCGTATATCATCTATAAACATCAAATGTAAGCATAGAATTATGAAAACACTTTTTTTAGGGATATGCCTCTTTTTCTCGGGAGTCTTGCAAGCCCAAGACAACCATATCACCTTTCAACAACAGTTACCGGACAGCCACCCGCGCTATCTGACGGATGCCAACGGCAAAAGCGAAACCCTCCATCTGATAAAGACGGAAGCCTGGGCAAAAGATGTATTTGAAAAGTTGAAAAGACGAACGGACATCTACGCCAACCTGACAGACGCCCAACCGGACTGGTTGCTCTCCCGCCTTGCCATGTACTGGCAATCGCATGCCACGGACGTATATATAAAAGGTGAAACCTTCGACCATGCCGGAGGGGAAAAAGCCCCGGCACCCACCGTAAGATATACAGGTACGCGCGGCACCTTCGCCACCCACGGACGCCCGCGACTGGAAGACGTCGTACCCTACGATGACACCGACGGCAACGTCACCTTCTGCAACAACGCCTTGCCCGGACGTCCGATGGAAAGCGTACACCCCTCCAAGACCGGACGGAACATAGAGAGCCTGAACCGTGAAATCATGGGTATCGCCCGTGACGCCGCCTTCCTCTATTGGCTGACCGGAGAAGAAAGATATGCAAAACTCGCCGCCGGAGTATTCGATACCTATATGACCGGCATCTATTACCGGAATGTTCCCATCGACCTCAACCACGGCCATCAGCAGACGCTGGTAGGCATGAGCTCCTTCGAAGTCATCCACGAAGATATTCTCTACGACATCGTCCCCCTTTACGATTTCCTGTATGACTACCTGAATACCCGACATACTGACAAAATGGATATATACGCAGGAGCTTTCAGGAAATGGGCGGACAATATCATCGCAAACGGTGTTCCTCACAACAACTGGAACCTGATGCAGGCTCGCTATGTCATGAATATCGGCATGATACTGGAGGACAACGACCAATATCCCGACGGAAAAGGGCGTGAATATTACATCGACTACGTACTCAACCGTTCCAGCATCCGCCAGTGGAGCCTGGCACGGTTGGCCGATTATGGTTTCGACCCGCAGACCGGCATCTGGGCGGAATGTCCCGGATACTGCAACGTCGTTCTGAACGATTATACCAGCTTCGCCACCCTCTTCGACCGCAATCTGAACTTTGATTTAGTAAAGGCATTGCCCGTCATTTCCAAAGCCGTGTCCGCCACCCCGCAGTATCTTTTCCCCAACCGGATGTTATGTGGCTTTGGTGACACCCACCCGGGTTATCTGAACACCGCCCCCATCTCCCGCCTGATACAGAATGCGCAACATAATGGTAAGAAAGAGCAGGAAGACTACTTCACCGCCATGCTGAAATGCTTCAACCCCAATGCCGGACAGGAGACAGGGATGAAAAAGGATGTACGCGTCTCCGTCAACTCCTTCTTTGACGACAAACCGCTGGAGCTGAACCCCGCCATAGAAGCCGGAAAGATAGAAGATTACGTTTCTCCCCTCTTCTATGCCCCCAACGTCTCCTGGCTGGTGCAGCGCAACGGTATGAATCCCCGCCACAGCCTGATGATTTCTCTGAATGCAAGCGAAGGCAACCACATGCACGCCAACGGCATATCCATGGAATTGTACGGAAAAGGCTATGTTCTCGGCCCCGATGCAGGCATCGGTCTCTACCTGTATAGTGGACTGGATTATCTGGAATACTATTCCCAGTTTCCCAGCCACAACACCGTATGCGTGGACGGCATTTCCAGCTATCCGGTCATGAAGAGCAATCACTCTTTCGACCTGAAATCCAGCTTCCCCGCCCCCGCCAAACCGGGCAGCGCATTCACACCCGTCACTTACAGTGATGTCTACTTCCGCGAACCCGAAAGCCGCGCCGACCAGACCCGTCTGATGGGTATCGTCACCACCGGCCCCGAAACCGGATATTACGTAGACATCTTCCGCAGCCGTAAAGAGCAAGGCGGTGACAAGATGCACGATTACTTCTACCATAACCTGGGACAGACATTAACCCTGACCGCCGCCGACGGCTCGGACCTGAACCTGCAACCCACGGAAGAGTTAGCCTTTGCCGGTGCCCACCTGTATGCCTATTCTTATATATATGATAAGAAATCGGCCGCCACCGATAAAGACATCAAAGCCACATTCACCATCGACATGCCCGACAATGATGACATCTCCATGAATCTCTGGATGAAGGGAGAAGCCGAACGGGAAGTCTTCACCGCCCTGTCGCCCATGACGGAAGGCTTGAGCCGCACTCCGGGTATGCCTTATAACATCAGAGAGCAACCCACACTGACCTTCGTAGCCCGACAGAAAGGAGAAGCCTGGAACCGTCCGTTCGTAGCCGTCTACGAACCCTCGTCACAGAAAGAACCCGGCTGCATCTCCGAAGTCAGCTTCCCCGAAGTAAACAGCAAAAATAAGAATAGTGCCGTCAGCGTATGCGTCAGACAAAAAGACGGACGTACCGACTATATCCTTTCTTCTGACCGCCCGGAAGAAACATGCAGCAGCGGAAACATGAGCGCACAAGCCACTTATGCATTATGGGGCAACAAACAAGGAAATGACTGCACGTTGTTCTTGGGCAACGGTACCTTGTTGAGTACTCCTAACATAATCATCAAGTCGGCAACTCTCGCCAATGTACTGCTGGAATATAAAAACGGAACCTGGCACTATACAGCATCTGCCGACTGCACCGTCAGCCTAAACAAGAAAACATATAGGCTGAAAGCTGTTTCAAAAGCAACAGAGTTGAAATAGGCAATACATTTCCAGTCGTTTTGTTGAGAAAAACAAATACCACGGCGTTTTACAACTATCTGATTATCAATAGCGTAAAATGACCCATAATAAGGTAACGACTGAATGAGAATGAGGTAACGACTGAATAGGGTTAAAGTAACGGCTGTTTCTCAAGGAAACCTCCCTTGTAAACAACTTTATACAATGCTGAAAAATAGTCGTCAAATCATCATTTCCATCAACCCCAATGCTTTTTATTCTTTTTTGCGTATATTTGCTGTGCTGAAACGAATATATAAAAACAAATGTCCCATACAGTGAAAAACATTTTAAGATATATCCTCCTGTTATTCTTGCTGTTTGGCTTCTTGCCGGGCTATTCCCACTCCTACATTTTCCGGGGATTATCCGTCACCGAAGGGCTGTCCGACCTGGTGGTCAACGCATTGTATAAGGATTCCATCGGTTACGTTTGGATAGGCACCGGAAATTCCCTGGAACGTTTTGACGGCACTTACCTGAAACATTTCCTCATCACCGGAGCCAACGAGAAAATAAAGCGGGTGAATGCCATAGCCGAAACCGCAGGAAATCAGATATGGATGGGCAACGGCATGGGTCTCTGGCGGGTGAACAATGAGAAAGACATACTGGAACCCATTGCCGCAGAAACTTTGCGATATGGCGTCCGCAGCCTGTTGCCCGACAGCCGGGGCGCCCTCTACATCGGCAGCGAAGCGGGCCTCTTCATCTACGAGAACGGAAATCTGGAACAAATACTGATAGACCCTAATGTCCTTTCCGCATCCAACATCATCACAGGCCTGAGTCTCGGCGAAGACAACACCTTGTGGATGGCCACCAACGAAGGACTCTATGCCCTGTCGCTGACCGACAGGAAAATCACCCCTTATCACTACATTGTAGAAGACAAGCATATCTGTTCCTACAACAATGTCACCCGCATCGGCACCATGCTCTACCTGGGCACCATGGGGCAAGGCATCATCTGTTTCGATACCCGGACTCACCAATTCAGTCACTTCATCGACGTAGGGTGCAATGTCATATCTTCCCTGTCCAGCGACGGAGAAGATGTTTTGTATATAGGCACCGACGGAAACGGAGTACATTTCGTCTCCACCCGGAAGATGAAGCCTATACGCTCTTTCCGCCACGAACCGGGGCAGGATGAAAGTATCCGCTCAAACTCCGTATATTCCCTGTTGGTGGACCGCGACGGGCTCATCTGGATAGGCTTCTATCAGTTGGGACTGGACTACAGCCTATATCAAAGCGGGCTTTTCTCCACTTACAGTTATCCGCCTCATTTCGACTCAAAAGATATGCCCGTCCGCAGCATAGCGATCACGGAGAGTGAAAAACTGATAGGCTCCCGCGACGGTTTATTCTATATCAATGAGGACAAAGGGATTTTCAAGAATTTCAAGACGCCCGAACTGCGTTCCAGCATGATATTCTGCATCTATAAGTTCCAGGATAAATATTACATCGGGACATACGGCGGCGGCATGTATATATTCAATCCTTCCGACCAGACCATCCATGATTTTGAACCGAACGAGTCACAGCCCTTCATGCGTGGACAAATCTTCTGCATCAAGTCCGACAGCAAGGATAATCTATGGATAGGTACGTCCATGGGGCTATATTGCTATAAGGACGGAAAGCAAGTGAAGCACTACACCAGCTCCAACTCCAAACTGCCGGAAGGCAACGTCTACGAAATATACTTCGACTCTACCCGTAAAGGATGGATATGCACCGAAAACGGCATGTGCATCTGGGACCCTTCATCCGAAAGTCTGAAAACCGATGTTTTCCCGGAAGGCTTCATACATAAAGAGAAAATCAGAGTGATATACGAAGACTCCGGGCACGACCTCTACTTCTTGCCGGATAAAGGAAGCATGTTCATTTCCGACCTTTCCATGAGCCGTTTCAGGAGATTGCAGCCCCACACACTGCTGGAGGGCAAGGACGGCATGTTCATATTGGAAGATGAAGAACATTGGCTCTGGATAGGCACCAACAATGGGCTGTACCGGTATGATAAGAAAGAGACCTTTATCCCTTACAACTTTATAGACGGCATCCCCAGTTCCATCTTCACCCTGTGCCCACCCATACAGGACAAAAAAGGCATCCTCTGGATGGGAAATTCAAAAGGATTGATCTGCATGGACTTCAAACAAAACAACCGGATGAAAAGCTATAATTATCCGCCGGTAATCACTGATGTCTATGTCAATGGCAAAAAGTCCGTCCGCCCCGCCGCCGGAAACAACGGAATGCCGGAAATAGAGCTTGAGTCCTCTCAAAACAACCTGACTTTTTATTTCTCGGGCTTCACTTATACCGAACCCGCATACATGACGTATGAATACAAACTGGAAGGAGAAGACGGCGAATGGCAGATTCTCACCGGAAAATCGGATATCACTTACTACGACCTTCCGGCTGGAAAGTATGTATTCAAAGTCCGCCATATAGGAAATCCCGACTCAACGGCGTGCATAGCCGTTCAAATCCCCTACCCGATAGAAACATGGAGCATCATAGCCATTGCTATAGCCGCCGCTTTCCTGGGTTATGTCTATTTCCAACGGAAGAGGAAAGAGAAACAGGCTAAAGCCGTTCAGCCCCAAGCTCCGGTACGCGAAGAGGCCAAGGAAATCGAGAAGCAGGAGAAAACCGCGGAAGCCAAATACAAGACCAATAAAATCAGTTCCGAAGAGTGCAAGCACCTGACTGAGAAACTGGAAGCACTGATGCTCCGCGAGAAGCCTTACACCAATCCGGAACTTAAAATAGCCGACCTGGCAACCATGCTCGGCAGCTCGGCTCACACCCTGTCTTACCTGTTCAATCAACACCTGAACCGGAATTACTACGATTACATCAACGATTATCGTATTGAAGAATTCAAGCGCCTCATCAATGAAGACGAGTATTCCAAATATACTCTGAGTGCCCTTGCCGAATTATGCGGCTTCAGTTCACGCGCCTCCTTTTTCCGGTATTTCAAGAAAGCTACGGGCATCACTCCCAATGAGTATATCCGGAGCATCGGAAAGAACAACGAATAAACGCCTTATTCTCATCCGGAGTCTCAAATTATTAATTGACACTACCAGTCTCAAATTATTAAGTCGCTATATATTAGCGACTTAATTTATTTTTAGTCCAATGTAATGAGATGAGATTTGTTAAGCCCTGCAAAAAAAATGCCGGTAGAACCCATGTCGGAGAACTTCTGAGTGATGGTACGAATCTGATATATTATGATGTACCCTCTATCAATGCAGCATTAGGCAATGGTGTGGTAGAAGCCAATACTTTCCAAATCAAGGTTGCGGACATTTATAATGAGAACCTGCCTACCGGCCAATATACGGTTTACTGGATTCGTACATTCAAGAGCATAGCCGAAGCGAAAGCCTTTGCAGAAGCGGAGATAGCAACCGGAAACTAAAATACAACTCTAAAGAATACTCACAATGAAAAAGAATTTGATATTTGCATTAGGTCTCTCACTGGTAACAGGCTTCACAGCCTGTTCCAGTGAAATCGAGGACGGAACAACAGACATCGACAGTTGGGAAATGCCTTATGAAGAAGTGGTTGCCAAATACACCTATACTCACCCTTGCGCCATGTTCAACGAGGCCGACTTTACACGTGTGAAGACGATGCTCGATAACGGAAGTGCACCGCAGGCAGTAAAGGATGAATTCAATCTACTGAAGAGCAGCCAATTTACAAATGTTACCTATACTCCTACGCCTACCGAAAAGATAGTACGTGGTGATGCTACAGGAACGGGAACAAATGAGAACTACAGCAATGCAATGCGCGATGCCGCCGCTGCCTACCAGCTGTCATTGTTGTGGAAGCTGACAGGCGATACGAAATATGCCGATGCTTCCATCAAAATTATGAATGCTTGAGTAAAGGTGTGCAAGGAAGTAACCTCAAACGATTCCAATCACATGCTTGCCGCAGGTGCACAAGGTTATACTTTCGCGAATGCAGGTGAAATCATGCAAACTTATGCAGGTTGGGCAGCCAACGATCTGACCGCTTTCAAGAAATGGATGAAAGATGTTTTTGCTCCCAAAAACCTGGACTTCATGAAACGTCATCAAGGCACTTGCAGCGATCACTACTGGTCTAACTGGGATTTAGTGAATATGTGTTCGTACCTTGCCATCGGTATCCTGAATGAAGACGACGAAATGGTAAATTATATAGTGAACTACTTCTACAATGGAACAGGCAACGGCTACATCGGCAAACTCATTCAAGGCACCTTCACCGATCCGCTGGGAAGTGGAGAAGAAATAGCCCAAAACCAGGAGAGCGGTCGCGACCAGGGACACGCCATGATGTCAATAGCTGTAACAGCTAATCTGTGTCAAATGGCCTATACCCTCTTCCAGTGCAATCCAACAGTGACTCAACTCGACTTCTTTGCCGCAAAAAACAATGCAATAATGAAAATGGGTGAGTATACAGCTCTCTTCAATCTACGCAATGGTTCAGACCAGCTGAACGCCGCCGGTTCCTGGTTGGCAACCAAAGAACAGATGCCGTTCAACCGCTATGAATATTACATTGATTGCAGTTGCGCCGATAAGAATCACGGTACCATACATACAGCTGTAGCTGATGACAACGGTCGTGGCAACCTCCGTCCGGGATGGGAAATTCTCTACAATCACTACGCTAAGGTGAAGAAGTTGGGCAGTGGCTACAAGTACGCCAAGATGGCTGCCGACAAGATGCGTCCCGAAGGTGGTGTGGACGGTGGAAGCCGTTACGGTATAAACAGTGGTGCTTTCGACCAATTGGGTTGGGGAACGTTGATGCTGTATCGTGAATAAAAGAAAAGGTTGACAGTTAAACAATACCAATGAGATTCTATAAGAAATAGAGAAGTTATACTTTATTCTCCCACCTTATAGAATCTCGTTTTATATTTTCATTCAAGTAATACTAAAAGACGACATTTTTTCCTAAATTTGCATAGTATAAAAAAAATGCTTATGTCCTTAGGAAAACACATATTAATTCTCATAATACTTTTTATCGGGGCATTTAATATCTTTGCTTCCGACAATGGTTATATTATCTATTCAATAGGAAACGAAGAAGCGAATTGTAAATTCGAGGACAATCGTGTCAATTGCATTTATAAAGATTCCGACGGTTTTATCTGGGTAGGTACGGGTAGTACAGTTGAACGTATAAACGGTAAATATACTTCACTTTATACCTTTGCTGAAAAACAAGTAGGAATAACTCCTTCTCCTTTTCTAGTCAACGCATTGATAGAAAATAATAAACATGATTTTTGGGCAGGTACTATCCAAGGTCTCTTTCGCATGAACCATGAAAAGCGTATATTAGAACGAGTATTTACTGAAGAAATAAACTTTCCTGTCCAAGCATTAGAAAAAGATGAAGAAAACAGGCTCTATATAGGAACGGTAAATGGCCTCTACATCTATGATGGTAAACAACTCCGGCATATTATTATCGATGAAAAAAACACTCTTTCTGACAATAATCGTATCTTAGATATTGCAATATACAATCACAATTCTGTTTGGTTATTAACTCCAAATGGGGTTGTTATTTGCGATGCCAAATCCGGCTCACTCAAACAATATAAATGTACTCTATCTTCATGCGGACAATTAAAATGTCTTGTGAAAGTAAACGATACGTTATATATAGGCACAGAAAAGGGAAACATTATAACTTTCAATTTACTTCACCTAAACTTTACTCCTTACTGGAATGAAATCAAAGTACCCATTTCAAACCTTGCCTATGAAAAAGATATTTTAGGAATTGCTACCAACGGACAGGGTATTTACCTACTATCCTTAACCGAAAGAAAAATCATTTATTCTGCTACCTATGGTACAGAAACGGAACAGGATCTCTTATCCAACAACATATCTTCCATCTTGTTGTCTCAAGGTGATATATGGTGTGGAACAGGATACTATTTGGGTATGAATATATTAAGAAAGAAAAATCAATCTTTCAAGCGCTATGACAAAGGAATCTTCAAAACCAAAGAGATTGCAGTACGTAGTTTTCTCCCTACCCAGGAGTATAGCTTCATCGGTACGCGAGAGGGGCTCTATTATGTACACGAAGCAACCGGAAAAATGCAATATATAAATGTCCGAGACGATAAAACCGGGAATTTACGTTCCAATCTGATATTTTCCTTTCATGAATATGAAGGAAATATATTAGTTGGAACCTGCGGAGGTGGTTTGGCCACCTTCAATCCACAAACCGCTACTTTCAAGGAAACGCCCCTGACTCGCGCATGCGTATCAAATGACATTTTCATGTTTTTAGAAGATGAAAGCGGGAAGTTATGGTTAGCAACTTCTGACGGTCTTTATTCATATGACAAACAGACTCAAATAGTCCGGGAGTACAATGCATCAAACAGTGGTATGCCGGGTAATATTGTATATGGTATTTATATAGATTCAACCAAGCGCTTTTGGATAGGTACGGATAAAGGTCTGGCAGTCTTTGACAGCCAGACGGGAAAATGCAGCCAAGATATGTTACCGGAGGTATATTGTAAAGAAGCTATCCGGTACATTTATGAAGGAAGAGACGGCACACTGTTTTTCTGCCAACTGAACAACCGCCTGTTAGTGGCTGACAAATCATTGAATCATTTTCATTACCTCTCCTCTCTTTGTCCCAATTTTATACAAGACAATCAGGGATTTTATTGGTTAGGACAATGGGATGGACTATTACGGGTTGATGAAGACCTGAATCGCTATACATTCTTTCCTTCTATAAATGACTTGAACACCAATGCCGGACCACCAATCTTAAAAGATAAAAATGGCATGTTGTGGATATGTGGCGTGAAAGGATTGTTTATGGTAAATCCTCAGGCAGACTTTATCCCTTCACCCGTACAAATCACAGAAATGCAGGTCAACGGTAACCTCTATGCTGACGATTATCAATTAAAGTCGGATTCTACTCTATATTTAAAATCAAATGAAAATACTATCACTTTCCGATTCACCTCTTTAGGATACGAAAAACCGGAACTCATTAAATATGAATACAAGCTTCAAGGCAAAGATTCCACATGGATAGCATTAACCAACGAAGATAAGGTTTCTTATTTTGACCTGCCTGCCGGAGAATATGTTTTCCAGGTCCGTAAATTTCTGAACCCAGATTCAATCGACCAAGTTTCATTTAAAATCAAAGCCAACCGTTCCTGGATGACTTATGCCGGTATTATAATAATAGCAGCAATAGCATCTTTATTAATTTTCAAAAAAAAGAAAGCAATATCAGCCAACGTAACTGTACATAATGAAATAGCGAAAGATGCTCAGCCGGAGACAAAAGTTACTGTCCAGCCTACGGAAAGCTATGTGAAGCTAAGTGAAGAAGAAGCCAGCGAAGTAATTGATGCACTAAAGAAATATATGCAGGAACAACAAGCCTATCTGAATGTAGACCTGAAACAATCAGAAGTGGCGGCTGCTATTGGTTACCCCACCTATCTCCTTTCCGCTATATTCACCCATTATCTCAAAATGGGATATTACGATTTTGTCAACAGCTACCGTGTTGAGCAATTCAAGCAGTCGGTCAGCGAAGGCAAACATAAAAAATATACTTTGGTTACATTGGCCGAAAAATGTGGTTTTAAATCAAAAGCATCATTTTTCCGAGCTTTCAAGAAGTTTACAGGCACTACCCCCAACGAATATATCCAGCAATTCGACAAAGAATAACCCATTTCCCACATTACCGGCGGTATCACTCATTTGTGACACCGCCTTATTTTTTTGATAATCAGAGCAATTCAATATTAATAGTATCTTTCATAAGTTTGATACACCTTTCATGCTTTTTTCGTTTTCAGTCTGTTTCTTACTACTTATTTTTGCATTGAACTTCTTGACAAAGAAAGGTTCTATAAACAGCAAATTGTAAAACCAAAAATCGAAAGCATGGAAGACTTAAAAGCAACAACACCCTGCCTCATTAGCGATTCTTATAAAGAATACTACTCATCAGTATGTTCTTATATTAATTATAGAATTAATAATTGGGAAACAGCAAGGGACTTATCCCAGGATGTATTTCTACGTCTTATGGACTATAAACAAATGCTTCGTCCCGACACCGTGAAATATTTCATTTTCACCATCGCCCGTAATTTGCTGAACGATTATCTGCGCCGCTATTATAAGAAGCAGGAAATCACCTCTTATATATATGACCATTCTATAACTTATACAAATGAGACGGAAAGTCTCATTATAGCAAAAGAACTTTCTCTCTTAGAGAAACACAAATTAGAGATGCTATCCGACCAACGCAGAAAGATTTATACCATGAACCGCTTCGAAGATAAGTCCATCTCCGAAATATCCTCCGAACTCAGTATATCTCCTCGTACGGTCGAAAACCATCTGTTTGTCAGCCGTAAGGTAGTACGCGATTTCATCAGACAATGCATCTAATTAGATTTATAATAATAGTGTTAATTTTAAATTTACAGTTTATGAAGAAAGATTTGCTAAAGTTCCCGCTCAAGAGAGCCTGTTTCTCTGCGGTGATTTTGTGTTCTCTGTCTGTCATTTTCAACTCATGTAACGACGATGGAGAAGGACGAATAAAACTCAATGACAAGGCACCGGCCAAGGTAACGAATGTAACTACAGAATCCGGTCCCGGTGAAGTATATCTGACTTGGACTAATCCCACCGATGAAAGTTTCATGTACACCAAAATTGAATACACAAATACGAAAGGAGTAAAAAAGTATAAACTCATTTCTAAAGAAAAAGCGAATGACAGTGGAGTGGCACAAACCACTATCAGTGGTTTTGGCAATACCAATGCAGTTTCTTTCTCTCTATTTTCTTGTTCTGTAAGGGGCAACAATGAAGGAGCTGTCGAAGTATCTGCGTCCCCCAAAACACCTGCATTTGTAGATGTAGCTAAAACTATTACTTTAACTCCCGACCTTGGAGGAATATATGTAAATTGGAAAAACATCTATAATACTCCGGTTTATATTGTCCTCAACTATTATGCGGCAAGTGATTCTAAAAAAACAGGTACGTTCAAATTCCAAGTAAACGGAAATAGCGAAAGCAAGCAATTTGTCCAGCTTTCCTACGGAAAAGATGATTTCTTATCTGGCGAAGAATGTATTGTAAATGTAACTACCGAAGACACAGATGAAAATGCATCTGAACCGACAGAGTTTAAAATTACTCCTATAGCTGTAGTGAAAATATCCAAGGCTAACTGGTCATTCCCGGGTTATAATGACGGTTCAAACGCCAGTACTATCGGTTATAGCTCACAAGAAACAATCGGAGAAGGCGGTGGCAAATCACCGGCGGGACGTGTCATTGCAATGCTTGATGATAATTTAGAAACTTATTGGCACGCTTCTTGGAAACAAGCCAGCAGTTATCCTCACTGGTTTATTGTTGATATGGGTAAGAACGTTACCATCAGCAGCATTGAACTGACACGGCGTCAAGGCGATGCTAGAGGACAGAAAGGTCAGATATTCTATACATGTTCTGACGAAGATGCAGCAAACAAAGACAACCCCGACAGTTGGGCATGGACCAACCACGGTACCTTTACTTTCAACCCGGGTATTGATGATCCACAAGTATACCGTATAAATTCAAATCCGGTTGCCAGATACATAAAAGTGTATTTCGGAACAGAACATAAAGGTACAGGCGCTCAGGCAATGGTTTCCGAAATCAATGTTTATGGTGCTGAATAATAAATCCAATACTAAAACGTAAATATGTTTATATCATGAGAAAGAAATTTATATTTGCCGCAGCTTTATGCCTGACGACATTATCTCCTGTATATAATGTCAATGCAGCAGTACAAGTGACGCAGGAAATACAACAAGATGGACAAACCATACGCGGTAAAGTGATAGATAATACAGGTGAACCCGTTATTGGTGCAAACGTAACAATAAAAGGTACAACGAACGGTGTCATTACCGACATAGATGGTAATTTTGTCCTGAATAACGCAAAAGGTACATTAGTTATTTCCTTTGTAGGTTACAAAACCCAGGAAATCCCCATTGCAGGAAAGACTACGATTAATGTCAAATTGATGGAAGATTCAGAACTGTTGGATGAAGTTGTAGTCACCGGTTATGGGGCACAAAAGAAAGCATCTCTGACTTCCGCTATCAGCCAGATTAAAGGTGATGAAGCTTTCGCCAATAAAGGTATTGCCAATGCTACGGTAGCCTTGCAAGGTGAGATTCCGGGCTTAACCATTACCCGTAGTTCTTCTCGTCCAGGTAGCGAGGGAGCATCCATGAAAATTCGTGGTGACATCTCCATCAACGGCAACTCTTCACCCCTTATTATCATTGATGGCATGTCCGGTTCAATGGATGAATTGAACTCAATGGATGCAAGTGACATCGAAAACATCTCTGTATTGAAGGATGCTTCCGCTGCTATTTATGGTGCCCGTTCTGCTTCGGGTGTTGTATTGGTGACCACAAAACGTGGCAAGAAAGGCAAAGCGCAAATTTCTTATAACGGTTCTGTCAGCAGAACTATCAATGGTATTCAGATGCCCCTTACTACCAATCGTGAGTGGTTAGATATGTTCTATGAGGCACAATACTATGATGCGGTTGCCAATAATCCAAGCCTGACTACTCCGGAGGAAATCCATAAGAATATCAACTGGTGGATTTTCAACTCTTTTGGTGGTCCCACACTAGACGAGACAGATATTGATCCGGCAACAGGACAACCGACTATTTATAAGGGAGAAAAATTATTCAATGCCCTTAGAAACGGAAATATCCTCACACTTCAAAATGGTACTAAAGTAGAGCGTTGGGATCCCAACATATATATGCAAGACTATTTGTATGGTCAGGCTACCTCGCAAAAGCACTCGGTAAGTATTGCAGGTGCTGATGACAGATTCAGTTATCGAGCATCTTTAAGCTACTCTGAAAACAACTCACAATTAAAAGTTGCGGAAGATGGAGACAAGAAGTATGGCGCACGTCTGAATGTAGATTATAATGCTACTGATTTCCTGAAATTTGAGACAAGCATGTCTTATGACAAGCGCGATATCACCACCCCGACTACTGACGTAGGAGCAGGCTGGATGGATCCTTGGTTTTGGACTGTTTATAATCAGAATGGAGATGCATATGACACCTTTAGTGGTAACCGTAACCCGGTAGGCGGACTTATTCAGGGTGGACAGAAGAAAAATTCATTAACAACTTTCCGTGGTAACATGAAAGCTACGTATGACTTTTCAAAATGGGTGAAAGGCTTCTCTCTCTCAGCTTCCGGTAATTATAAACTGGTGGAAAGAAGCATTCAGGAAGCTAAGAATCCTGTGTATTATTATGACTGGGTAGGCACTGCTACCGGTAATAAACAAGGCCCCGGTTCATTGGATGAGAATATTGAAAAATGGGAAAACGTTACTTTGGGAGCCTTTGCCAATTATGAACGTACCTTTGCCAACGTCCATGCCGTATCTGCCATGATTGGTATGACCGCAGAGCAAGAAACTTCTAAAAAGATAGGTGGAAAACGTAACATGGGCCCTCTCTACCCAGGGTCCGACCTTACCGACCTCAATGTATGGATCAGTGGTACCAATAATGAAGCTTATGGCGGACAGAGTTCCTGGGGATTCGTTTCCTATTTAGGACGTGCAAACTATATTTACGATAACAAATACTCAATCGAAGTATTAGGTCGCCATGATGGTTCTTCTAAATTGTCCAAGCAACAACGTTGGAAAAACTTCTACTCAGTTTCCGGATTCTGGAGAATCTCACAAGAAAATTTCCTCAAAGAGTATTCCTGGCTGAGTGATCTGAAAGTGCGCTATAACTATGGTAAGACCGGTAGTGTAGAAGGAATAAGCAACTACGAACGCTATTCGGCAATTAAGACTGGAGGCACTCTTTTCGGAGAAGACCCATCAAGCCATACTTCTTTATGTATTGACGGTATGAGATCTGACCAACGTACCTGGGAAACAATCGACAGCCACAACTTCGGATTGGATTTTGCTTTCCTGAATAATCGTTTAAGAGGTTCGTTCGACTATTTTATCAAGACCAATAACGGCATGTTCATCGGGGTAGATTATCCTTCCGTTCTGGGTGCCGGTGCTCCGAAAACCAATAATGGTAAACTCCGTGCCAAAGGTTGGGAACTCGCTCTTAACTGGAACGACCAGGTGGGACAAGTGAGATACAACATAGGTGCTTCACTTTCTGATGCATCGTCTAAAGTACTTGAATTGACTAATAATAACAATGTACCTAATCCGGGAAAGAATACAAGCCGACTGATAAACAAGCCTATCAATGCTATTTATGTCTATCAGACAGACGGTATCTTCCAAAATCAAGAGGAAGTAGACGCTTTCTATGAAATGTATTATTATACAGCAAACGGAGGGGTTAAACCCAATAATATTCTTCCTGCACCGGGAGAAACAGGTCTCAACCGCCTACGTCCGGGTGCCCGCAAACTCGTTGATCTTAATGGTGACGGTGCCATTACTACAGAAGACCTTTACTATGCAGGAGATGCCGCTCCCCGTTTAGCATTCAGCATCAAGGCAGGACTGGAATGGAAAGGCATAGATTTCTCCGCTTTCTTCCAAGGAATTGGTAAACAGGTCACTTTAAGAACCGGAAATATCTATGCACCGTTTGTGACAAACTATACCATGCAGAACAGTACGTTTATGGGTAAAACCTGGACTCCGGAAAATCCGGACGCACAGTACACCATCCTGTCACGCGATAATGGTTTCAACCGATTCAACTATGAGAACAAGGATATCAGTGTACAGAACAACAGATACATCCGCCTGAAATCATTGGTAGTAGGTTATTCGCTCCCCAAACAATGGATTGCCAAAGCAGGGCTTAATAAGCTCAGATTTTATTTCTCAGGTGATGATTTGTGGGAATGGACAAAAATCAAAGACGGTTACGACCCTGAGCATGGCGAAGGTGGCAATAATACATTCCCATTCAGCCGCCTGATTACATTCGGTGTGGATCTTACATTCTAATCTAACATAAAAAAATATGAGTATGAAAACCATAATAAACAAAATATTCTTAGCCTCAGCATTGACTTTGTCATTGTCTGCATGTAGCGACTTTCTTGAAAAAGAGCCATTGTCGCAAGGAACCGAAGCAATCGTCTTCAAGACTCCGGAACATTTTGTACAGGCAGCCAACGCCCTGTATAATATGGAAGGATGGAAAAATTACGATAATAAAGCCAATTATGACGTCATGGACCGCAACCTTGATATTTCAGGATTAGGCAGTAATGGCGGTGGTTCGGCACCGGAAAGCAACTGGCAATGGGACAAGCCTTACGGACACATCCGCACTTGCAACATCCTGTTGCAAAAAGCAGAAGAGTTCGGTGACAAAAACGCTATCGCCCAACCCATAGGAACGGCCTACTTCTTCCGTGCATGGCAACACTTCTACCTCCTAAAACTTTTCGGTGGTGTACCCATCGTAGACCATGTACTGGACGTTAATGACGGAGTAATATACGGTCCGCGTAAGAGCCGCTATGAAGTAGCTAATTTCATAATTTCCGACTTGGAAACAGCCATTCCTTTATTGCCTAAAGAAAAGGATATTCCTGCCGCTTCCAAAGGAAAAGTCAGTAAAGAAGCTGCCAAAGCATTTTTAGCGAGAGTACTGCTTTACGAAGCTACATGGGAAAAATACGTTCCTACCATCAACTACGATCTGGATGGAAACGGTAATGAATCAGGTGCCGGTACAGCTAAACCGGAAGGATATTACTCTATCGAAAAGATGCTGACTGAAGCAAAGAAGCTTTCGGGCGAAGTTATCACCGAAGCCGAAACCGGAACTTTCAAACTTTGGAACGAATGTGATTCCTTGAGTTACTTCTACCTGTTCAACATTGATGACGGAGCAGAAAATATCCCAAACTTCAGAAACGCAGGAAAGAAAACAAATAAAGAATTTATCTTATACAAAAAGTATGATTACAATTTAGGTCAGGGTGGCATCAACTTATCACATACAGTTGCCACCTGGCAAGGATCGAACATCAGTTCTTCATTTGGTGAAAGCTTCTTGTGCCGCAACGGATTACCCATCCGTATCAGTTATACAGGCAATATGTCCGATGCACAAGACAATCCGCAATTTGAAGGATATGATACATTCGTGGGTGAATTCCGGAACCGTGACTACCGTTTTGTAGGTTGCGCTATGTCAATACCCGACCGTACCTTCTGGAGCAGCCGCACTGAAGATGGCAGACAACTTACAGCAGCAGGGAAACCATACCCCGATCCTGTATTCCCACAAAACAACGACATATACAATGCCAATGACCCTGCCTACAAAAGCTCTTGTGGAGTATTCAAACCTACTCTTCGCAACAACAGCACAGCCGGTTCTTACGGTAGCCGTAAGTTCTTAATTGAAGGTGCAGGCCGATCTGTGTCCAATAGTGAATCCGCAGATTTTCCGCTGATCCGCCTGGCAGAAGTACACTTGATTTATGCAGAAGCAACTTGTGAATTGGGCAACGGTTCAATCTCCGATGAAGACCTGAACTTCTCTATCAACAAAAACCGGGAACGTGCACGTGTTGCTCCTTTGACAAATGCTTTGATTGCCAATGTTTGGGATGCCGGATGGTTCGATCACGCAACTGGTAAAACAATCTGTAAGAAAATGAACATGCTGGATGAAATCCGTCGCGAAAGAGCATGTGAACTATTCGGAGAAGGTTTCCGTCTGGATGATTTGAAACGTTGGGGGATTGCCCACATCAATCTTACAGGTCAAAAGTTAGGTCACCGCATCTTGGGAACAGCCTACGAAACAGAAAAGGCCAATGATGCCAACTACTTCGGTGAACCTTGTTACTATCCGGAGAAATATCCCTTGCTATATGGCATTTACGAAGGAACCGGTCCGAATGATCCCGACTACGGACGCTCTATTGCTACCTTAGCAGGAAATCTGAATTTCAGCCAACGCGATTATCTGCAACCTATTCCACGGGTACAGATTCGTCTGAATCCTCAGCTGAAGCAAAATCCGGGATGGTAATTTAGCAGAAACATAGCAATATAGGTTATACTAAGTAAGGTCCGTAATTTTTCATTAAGGGAAAACGGACCTTACCTATTTAAAATAAGTGAGTATTAGAATGAGTGAGTTCTTTTTATTATTCGTATTCATCTAAAATAAAACAATATAATACATTATATGAGATTGAGAAAGTTCATATTCATCACAAGTATTCTGTTAGGTACAATCCCAAATGCAACCGCGCAAAACCAGTTAGTCACCTATCTGGCACCTAAAGGTACCGAACTGATGAACGATTTCACCGTCAAAGTGAGGGAAGCGGGAAAAGAGTGGAAACCCATTGACACTTACCTTGTCAAAGTAGATGAGGTGCGAAATACCCAGCATAATGTAGAAAAAGCCTCCATGAGCTATTTCGACTTTTCGGGCGAAGTGGAAATATCGGTAACATTCAATCACGGAACTGTCCAAACAGGTCGTGTCCGCCCGTTATCTTACGGAATAACCCCTTCGATAAACGGTAATACCATGACCTTCAAGCTAGATCGTCCGCGTAACTTATCGATAGAAGTAAACGGAGATATTTTCCATAATCTTCATCTCTTTGCCAATCCGATAGATGAGAAGAAACCCAAGAAACAGAAGGATAAGAATCTGATTTACTTCGGTCCGGGCATACACACTTTTCCCGGAGACACACTGAATGTTCCGTCCGGAAAAACGGTTTATGTAGCGGGAGGAGCTCTCGTAAAAGGATGCATCCAAGTGGTAAATGCTCAGAATGTGAAGATTCTGGGAAGAGGGATCGTTATTCCCGAACGCCGGGCAGGGTTACGTATCGTCAATTCCAAAAATGTATTAGTAGAAGGAGTTATCACTACCCAATGCCCCACAGGAGGATCGGACAGCATAACGATACGCAATGTAAAATCCATCAGTTCTTACGGTTGGGGCGACGGCATGAATGTATTTGCCAGCAACAATGTATTATTCGACGGCGTATTTTGCCGCAACTCCGACGATTGTACCACTGTCTACGGAACTCGTCTGGGATTTACCGGCGGTTGCAAAAATATCACCATGCAAAACTCTACCCTTTGGGCGGATGTAGCGCACCCCATCTTTATTGGTATTCACGGAGACGTTGAAAACCCTGAGATTCTGGAAAACCTGAATTATATCAATATCGACATTCTGGACCATAAAGAGAAGCAATTGGATTATCAAGGCTGCCTTGCCATCAATGCAGGCGATAATAATCTGATCCGCAATGTGCGTTTCGAGAATATCCGGATAGAAGATTTCAGACAAGGACAGTTAGTCAATCTGCGCATCTTCTTCAATGAGAAATATTGTAAGGCACCGGGCAGAGGCATTGAGAATATATTGTTCAAAGACATCTCATACACTGGGGAGAATGCGGAAGTTTCCATGATTATCGGCTATGACAAAGAACGGAAAGTGAAAAACATTCGTTTTGAAAACTTACAAATCAACGGTGAAGTGATTTATGATGACATGCCCGATAAACCCAAATGGTATAAGACCGGAGATATGGCACGCATCTTTGTGGGTGAACATACGGAAGATATTACTTTCCGGAAGTAATGCTAACATTCTGTCATGCTGAGCGTAGTCGAAGCATCTCTTCTTCATGCAAAAGGAGAAGAGATGCTTCGACTACGCTCAGCATGACAGATACCCTGCCTTACCCCTCTCCCCTCATCAACTAATTTATCATTGCAAAGCAGTTTCTTATTTCCCTCTTCTCTGTCCTCTCTGAGGTCTCATGCTCTGATACTTTTTATACTGTTCGTCCGTCAGAATCTTTTTGAGTTTCGCATCTGCCTCATTACGTTTTTTCTCCATTTCCTCGCGTGAAGGTCTTTCGCCCGAAGCATTTCTGTTTGGTCTCATTTCCTCCATTACCGCCTTAAATTCTTTAGCCTGAGTTTCATTCAGTCCCAGATCCGTCACCATCTGTTCGATACGCTTTGACATGTCAGGACGTCCACCTCTGTTATCCTGAGCCATACATACTGCCGAGCCCATAAACAGAACAACGGCCAAACCTAAAATTTGCTTCTTCATAATTCTAATGCATTTAAAAGTGAGTTATATTTTCATTGAATTCACCCAATATGCATCTATGACTCTTCTCACATGAAACAGTTTAATCCCGCCAGCAAGAAAATCGACTAAGAGGAAGTTTTTATAGATGAAACGGAAACTATTCTCTCACCAAGTCAAGGGGGGATGAGAACAAATTTCTTATATAAAACTCCCTTCTTATACACAAAACAATTATTTTTGCAGATATAACTTTTTCTACTATGACACGAAAGCTTTTCCTCCTCCACCTCCTGTGCTTCTGTTGCCTCCTTTCAGCCCAAGCAACCGGACAGATATCCGATCTCATCATTATCGGAAAAGACACTTTTATGTTGGAAACATGCCCGATAGAGCACGATCCAATCATTAGCAGACAGGTGCGCGAACGTCTCTCCAACGAGAATTTCTGTACAGCCTGCTGGAGAGGATACCAGGCCACGTGGCAAATAGAAGATGATAAGCTAATTCTGAAAAGAATCGAAGACAGCAAAAGCCTTTTCCCCGATACAGTGCCGGAAGTTACCGTTGATTTAAATGGCATCTTCGATCAGTATCAGGACAAACGAGGCCGGGTGATAGCCTCCTGGTTCAGCGGAGAACTGAAAGTCGTCTCCGGTGAACAGATCTATTATGTCCACACAGGCTTTAACAGGGAATATGAAAATGAAACGGACTACCAGGTGGAGCAAGGCAGAATCATTTCTAAAACCAGCTACCGGAATTCTATAAAAAAGGGAACATCTATAAAAGATGCCATGAATTTAATTAAGACACAGTTCAATAGAGATTATTTTCCGGAACTGGCAAATACAAAAGTGGTAATATCATGCGCAGTACTGCCCAAAGCGGACGGCAGCATCGATAGTATAGAAGTTCACATAATTCGTCCGAACAGTATCATGGAAGAACGTAAAAATCTCTATATAGAACACATCTGTGAAATTTTGAAAAAAGCTCCGCAATGGGAAGTACTCACCGTACGCAATAAAATCCGGAAAACCGAACGGTGGGCAATAAGTTTGTCACCCCCCAAAAAACAAACAAGAGGAATTTCTGCACAATGAAAGTTTTTCGATAGTTGTCAGCACTCCAGCACTAAGACAGCTAATATACAATAAAACAAACGGTTGCCTTGTGATGACAACCGTTGCGACCAGTGCTGACAAACTGTTTATCAGCACTGTTTTTTTCGATATCTTTACAGATTTTCCGATTTAACCACCTGTGGTTCAGCACGTACATATACTTTATGCGAACCACGCCCGATTGTGCTCAAATATCCCTTTTCCACAAGCAAATTGAGGTCATCCAGCGCTTTATTCTTCAAAAGTCCCGTAATACTGCTGTAATCCTTGCGTGTAATGAAGGGATGCGTCTCCAAAAACACCAATAAACGGCGGTAACGCTCGGCACCGCCAAGCTCCGCACTCTTACGGAAACCATATTTGGCACGCACCACGGAACCGGCACACCGCTTGCGGAAATCGGGTGATACACGGAAATGTACTTTGCCGAAAAAGATAGTCTGCGCATGGATTTCTTTCGGATCCATCACCGGACGGCCTTGCAGACCTGCCGAAAAATATCCCATGTCACCCAACTGAACGTGGTGTCCTTCGGATAAATAATATGAAACCCGATCCTCTATCGCCGCCAACAAACCATGGATGTCACCGGGGCTGAAACTGGACATTCGGGAAATGTCACTAACCAAACGCTCTGTGTCAATCGTACCCTTGTTCACGATGCGGGGATACAAGGGTTGTAATTCACCGTCACCCTTCGGGTTAGGTCTTCTTTGGAAGTCATACTGTGCTGCCATTGTTTTTTGTTTCTGTTTAAAGGGTTAATACTGTTCTTCTTAAGTGATTGAAAGCCAAAACAAGGCAGAGAAATGTGCAGATAGTCTGTCGTTTTTGTGCTTTTGGCTTAGGATAAATGTTCTTATACTTATTCCAAAACTTCGTCCTGCAATTGCGGGCTGTCTGGTGGACAGTTGCAGGCTGTCCGGTTCCCATATCGAAACCGTCGGGCCCGCAATTGCAGGACGAAGTTTTAGAGTAAGCAAAGATACGAAATCAATAGGGCAAAAGCAAGTTTTCCCTTAAGTATTCGTTAATTTTTCTCATGCATTTAGGACGACAGTCTTTAAGGATAAATAGAATCATAAAAGGCATTTATAATTTGCTTTCAGCGTATATTATGCGTACCTTGCGGTCGCTAAGGAATAACCCTTATTGCTCAATTATTTCAAAACACATATACGGATGAAAATAACTCTTATCAGAGAAGACCGGGAGAGTGGAAAAGAAACCCTCAGCACCTGCGAAGCTGACGCATGGATAGACCGGATAAAAACAGAAACCAAAGAGGAACACGTCACAAGATTGCGCTCCATGCTCCTTTACACGAATCCTGACAGCGGAGGATATTACGAGCACATCGACAAGTTGCCGCGCATTTATCCCTCCGTGGAATTCGGAAGAAGCAGAGACAACGGGCGAAAACTGAAACACTACAACGGCGTAGTGATGTTGGAAGTAAACCATTTGGCCGGATTGTCCGAAGTGGAACTGGTGAAACGGCAGGCGGCTTTGTTACCGCAAACTTGGGCAGCTTTTGCCGGAAGCAGTGGACGGAGCGTAAAGATTTGGGTAAAATTCGCCCTGCCGGACGGAAATTTGCCGGTGAAAGAAGAAAACATGGAGTCTTTTCACGCACATGCCTACCGCATGGCCGTGCAATGCTACCAGCCCATATTGCCGTTTCCCATCACGCTGCGAGAGCCTTCTATGACGCAAAGCTGCCGCATGACGCTTGATGCATATCCCTACTTCAACCGGCAAGCCATTCCTTTCTGCCTTGAGCAGCCCTTCAGTATGCCCGGCGAAGAAACTTTCCGGCAACGCCAACTGACGGAAAAGAACCCATTGTCAAGACTGAAACCGGGTTACGAAACCTCGCAGACCTTCACATTATTGTTTGAAACAACCCTCAGCAAAGCACTGAATGAGATGGAAGAATGGAAACGGGGCGACGACTTGCAGCAACTGCTGGTGTGCCTGGCAGAACACTGCTTCAAGGCAGGCATACCGGAGGAAGAGACTGTGCGCCAAGTCATGATACATTATTTCAAGCAGGCGGACGAACCAACCGTGCGGACAACTGTCCACAACCTCTATCAGGAATGCAAAGGATTTGGCAAAAGAAAATCGCTGACACCGGAACAAGATACTGCTTTCCGCCTAAATGAATTTATGGAACGCAGGTACGAATTCCGCTTCAACGCTTTGACGAACGACCTGGAATACCGGCAACGGGACTCCATTCATTTTTATTTCAAACCCGTAGACCAACGCGTAAAAAACAGCATAGCCATGGATGCCCTGCAAGAAGGCATCCGTGTGTGGGACAGGGATGTGAACAGGTATTTATCCTCCAATCGCGTACCGCTTTATAATCCGGTGGAAGACTATCTCTGCAACCTGGGCCGTTGGGACGGAAAAGACCGTGTCCGCGCGCTGGCCGACCTTGTGCCCTGCAACAATCCTCATTGGAGAGAACTTTTCTACCGCTGGTTCCTGAATATGGTGGCGCATTGGAGGGGGCTCGATAAGTTGCATTCCAACAGTACATCTCCCCTATTGGTGGGTGCACAGGGTTTTCGGAAATCGACCTATTGCCGCATCATCCTTCCGCCCGAACTCCGTTTCGGTTACACCGACAGCCTGGACTTCAAGAGCAAACGGGATGCAGAACTATACCTGGGACGCTTTATGCTGATCAACATCGATGAATTCGACCAGGTCAGTATCAATCAACAGGGTTTTCTGAAGCATTTATTGCAAAAGCCTGTTGCCAACCTGCGCAAACCGTATGGCAGCAGTATACAGGAAATGCGGCGCTATGCCTCGTTCATCGGGACAAGCAATCAGAAAGACTTGCTGACCGATCCGAGCGGCAGCCGCCGTTTCATCTGTATAGAAGTGACCGCACCGATTGATACCAACGTAACCATCAACTACCGCCAACTCTATGCACAGGCGATGGAAGCCATCGTAAAGGGCGAACGTTATTGGTTTGATGATGCCGATGAGGCTATTTTGCGTGAAACGAACCGGGAATTCGAGCAAATGAGTCCGGTTGAGCAGTTATTCCATTGTTATTTTCGTTCACCGGAGGAGGGAGAAGAAGGCGAATACTTATCTCCCATGCAAATACTGGAACATCTACGGAGCAAGAACAGGGATATAAAGCTGACAGCAAGCAATGTAAATCACTTCGGAAGGATATTGCGGAAGAATAATCTGGAATATAAGCGAACTCGCAAAGGTATTGTATACCGGGTAGTAAAGTTATGATAATTTATTTTTCAAGTGACGACAAATGGTTTGTCGTCACTTGCCACAACGGTTGTCATCACATGACAATAACCTGTATTTCAACATATTAAACAAGTTTATACTGAAGTGTTGACAAACTCATTTCAAATAAATATTTGTTTTCCATCTTCCATATAAAAACAACGTTCCTCTTTTCCACGAGTATGATTGTGTAACCAAAATATAGCCCCTAATGGAACATTCTCATATTGTAATTCCGTATCTTTAGCTGTCTGCAAACCCAGTGAAATCCAACCTTGACAACCTGCATGATAGAATAACTCATATAAGTCTCCCAAATGTATAAAGTTATCATCATTGCGAGGTATAAAAATAAAAGAATGCAATTGCTGAGCTTTTCCTAAATCAAAAATCAACTGTTCTCCGTTCACAGCAGACATATAAAACGAACTCCAATCTCCATCAAACATCAAACTAAGAATTTTTTCGTGAGTTTCATCTAAAAGATGATTAGCCCAGATTTTCACAGGTATTATAGGAACTTCATCTTTTTCATTGAACATATACCATTCTCCTAATTGTATCTGCTTGTTTTCTGGCGCCGAATAGCGGATATATCTGAATCTTTCTTGTAACGTAGGATAAATTACATTGTAATTTATCCGAGGCGTATCAGTTACTTCATATAGTAATTTTGAATCTTTAAAGTCTATACGATTGGCTCCTTCTATCTTCACGCCACACGCACTCCCCAAAAATGTTAGATTATTCCGCATCGGGTATTTACGTTTCAGAATAATCGTAGTCAAATCTGTTGTATTCGGAATAAAACAGACAGCTTTGTTTTTCTTAAGAATAAAAGGATATCCGGTGGCGATTATTTTTCCAGATTCCATACTGGAAGGAAAGTAGATCAAATCTGGTTCTACATAAAGAAAATCAACTTCTTTCCTGTTTACTTTTGCTATATCTATTGGCGCTAATTCTTGTCCAGTAAAAACAGACAAATACCCGAAGCCATCCTTGGGTTGCTTCTCCATTGTAATGGATATTTTGCTATCAGGAAAATATTCACTACTTACATCCCCAATTAACGAATCTTTAAATAGTTCCGGAACATTGGTCGAATTGTATATGCCAGACAGTTTCTCTAATTGTGCACCATAAAAAAAACGATAAACTTTTCCTTTCTTTCTTTCATCTTTTCCTATCTGCCTGCTTATTTCTGTTTCTATGTAATTAAAAGGAATTGCCAGATGCGTTGTATCTATTAATGCTGTCCAAAAATGCTGACTGTTATAGCTGGGTGAAACTGGATAAAAGTCCATAGCAACAGGTATTCCTAATGCACGCATCACATATATAGCAATATCGCAATTCTCCCGACAATACCCTACACGATTCTCCAACAAAAAGAAAGCCCCCAAATGCGGAAGAATAAAATCTGTATGATTGGTAAACCCTTCATTCTTCAAATAGTCAGCCATAACACGAGCTGCAACTGCAACATCACTTCCTTGATATAGAGAATCTAATACTGGCGCATAACATTCATAGTAAATTTTTCTCCAGCTTTCAAGAGGCTCATCCCCTATTCGATAGGGAAGAATGTATTCACAGAAATCCTGAAAACTGTAATGCCTACTCCACGGACGTTTTTCCCAGACGTCAAAAGCTAAATCTATATTTTCTATCAAAAGCTCCGCTGTCATAACATCTATATCTTCCACCTTTGGCAGTATTTTATAATCGAAAGATTTCCATTGAGCTACAATTTCATCACTAATGCGTCCTTTTAAAATGCTCTCTTTTTTAAGCCGCTTTAAACTATCTATTTGGGAGTCAATAAACGTATGATAAAAATGCATATTAGCTATTAAGAAGCGAGCTGCAGCCTTTTTGTGAGGCTGATTCTCATAGTGAGACAAAACAATTGAAAGGTCAGGATTTCTTTTAATCGCTTCTAGTACCGTATTATCTGCTTCTTGATCAATTATATTATAGCAAGAAGTACATAACAGAAAAAGAAACAAAGTAAAATATACTTTTTGTTGATTCATAAGTATTTAAATTTATGACTTTAGATGGTAATGGTAAATAGGGTCAAGCCAAATTTATTGGATAAATTTGGCTTGACCTTTATTTACAAATGCATAATTCGCATTATTTGCTTTTTCCAAAAGTGTAAGAAAGCATCATTTTTACATAAGGAACCCTTTTATATTTTTCCCCGGAAGGGGTTTGGTTAAAGATTGCAATACTCCGTTTTTTCATTTCTTTTTCAAATTTATCTATTGCCGCAATAGGTATTCTAATATCATGCATCCAAGTATACATACCTAAAAGATTACCTTCCAGATTATAATAACAAGTAAAAGTAATATCAGGACCACCGGAATCCTCTTCATGTGTTGAAATATATCCAACTTCCGGTTCGATATATTTTTTTATAAGCTCCCTATAACCATACGGATCTCCATCAACTAAAATTCTACTTATACGCAAATGCAGTATATCTAAAATATAATCTTCTTCATCACAAATGAGCAAATCTTTCTCATAATCATAATACGGAAATTTCGTATTGATGACAGTAGTGAATACTTTATTAACTACTTGAATACAAAAAGTGTCCATTTTCTCTTTTACAAAAGAAATTTCTTTATTCCATATTCTTCCTAATGACTGTGTACTTCTTGTTGTTTTACTTATAATTTTATTAGAATCTTGAGCAAATACAACTATTATATTTGTAAGACATAATAAAAAGGTAATAATATACTTTTTCATAATTATTATTATTTTTAAATGACTAATTACACAGGTCGTTACCCGCATAAGTTAAAGCAAAAAATAAGGCACTAGTTCCACTATAACCTTCATAAGGCATATCATATTTATACTTATCCCCTTTAGGATACGAACTCACATTTCCAAAGAATTCAGCAAACTTCTTAAATCCTGCCGCATCTATATTAGTTGGAATCTGCGTACCATTATATGTAATATTAGATAACCATTTTTTATACTCTACCATCGTAGTGAATCCATCAACACCCATCTTGTCAAGACCTCTCCATACCCAATCACCTACCTTGGCCCCTATTTTATAATCATCACTCCAATCACCTTTGAGCACATTAACAAAATAAATAATATCACTGTATAAAGTTCGCTCAAATTCCAGTAAACCTAACCATTCATTTGTAAAAGTAGCACCATATTTTCTCTGAAAGAGATGAAATAGTTCATGAGTAAATCCATGATAGGTAATATTATCTGTATCAGTAAAAAACAAAGTCCTATCATTGAGGTCATAACCCGCTGTTTCATATTCAGGTCCAGAAGGTCTCATTTCTACATTTTCAAAGAAAGTTCCCGATAAGATTAAATCATTGTAGATTGCTCTGTTACCATTTTGACAATCATCATCCAAATCATCTACAATTTTATCAAGTTTAACTATTTGACCTTCACTCAAATTTTTATTATTCTTAATTATACCTTTCAATTTAGTAGTCAGACCAGCAACTTGTCCACCACCCCCATAACCACCATCTCCTCCTCCACTTTTAGGAGTTTCTACAGGGCAATCTTGATAGATGACATCTATTTCATACCAAGACTTGCAATCCGTATAGGTCACCTCTCCTAAATAAGGAGAATACGTATAATAACATTGCTCTACTTGATATATAATAAAACCGTCAGGACAAGTTGAACCGGAACGAGTTAATATAAAATTTTGCTTATCCATGTCTATCAAAGTAATTTCACTAACAATCTCACCGTCTTTATATCTCCATCCATTCACAAACTTTCCTTGAAGATCATGATAAAAAATAAGTCCACTAAAATCTTTATCTCTCTTCAAATAAGAATTTTTCTTAAACGGTTTAAAGTTTGTTTTCTCCGTATAATCCAGAGTCGGCGATATCGTCATAAGAAACATATAACTTTCTTCCATTTTTCTGTCTTTCAAATAAACAAAAGAAGTTTTTGACTGACTATACTTAGACTTTCCAGTTGCTTTTGCTTTCTCTGATGCAACCGGATCCACAAAATAAAAGCCACGTTCCGACACTTTACCAATTTCTAAAGCTAAATAATCTTCATTTTTTTCCATTGATACCCATTTCCATTCTGGTTTAATCATCATGGCTGGTGATCCTGTACGTGTAAAAATTTGAACCACATTGCCCACACATTCCTGATACAAAGCTCGAGCTTCTGCAACAACAGCAGACTCTTCTCTTGGCATGTCTACATCTGAATCTTCATCATAGCATGCATAAAATAGCCTAATAATAATTAAGGCAATAAAGGCTATCCACAAATTTAGTCCAAAAATTCGTTTCTCCATAAGCAATAATTTTAGTTTAACAAAATATATAATTCAATTAGAATCTCATATTCCTCCAGTGTCCAATTCAAGTAACATTCGGTCTATTTCCGGTGCATCCACTTTCCTCTTCTTATGAAAAAGGATTTTTTTCAACTTTTGAGCCTTACTCTGGTCATTATTATTTAAATATAATTTAGTACACAAATAGATAGGAAGAAAGCGACTTGGTATCATAAAAGAAGCAGCTTTCCAGCATTCAAGTGCATTTTCGTTTTCACCGTTAAGTTGATAGCATTTTCCTAATTCTATATAGGTGTAATACGAAGATTTATACTTTAAAGATTTCTCGTATAATCTTATAGCTTCATCATATTCTCCATTTTCTGATAACATCCCAGATATTTGCTGCATACAATTGAATATTGTCTATAGAGGATTGTAATGAAATGAACCAGATATAAAGACGACCTTGAGCTGATGGAACTTTATAACAAAATAATACAACAAGAATAATCAATAACAAAAACATCATCAATAGCCAATGCTTTTTACAGAATCCATTAGGAGAAAACCATTTCTTTTGCACAATATAACTGATACTAATAAGAAGTGCCAGCCATGAAGCTCGCGAATCTGCATATATAAGTGGAATCAGTAATAGCAGAAATGAAAAAGCCACTATATATCTATTCAGAGACCAATATATGTTGAAAATTAGTATTGACAACATTGCAACAGCTATTTGACATCCCAATATTCCACTATTGAAATATACTCCAGTTACATCTGCAAGTGTATTCCATTGATAAGGTAACCTCTCATAACCTATTATAATTTGTAAATAAGTAGATAGTATGATCAAAAAAATAAGAAAAAGAGTATAAACCGGTTTCATAATACGTATAATAAAATATAGTATACATAATATTATTAAGTCTGTAGAGGTTATCAGTTCTAAATTCCTCCATGAACGAATGAATACATATATGAAGAATATAACAATATACACATCTAACTTATTTAATGCAATGTGTTCCTTTTTACTTTGTATGAATAGAATCGACAGAAATACACTAATCACAAATAAACCGAATATCCAGTTTTCTTCTCTTTGTAAAGATGGATCTATAAAAAAACAAGCTCTATAAGGAAGAAATAAATACAGACATATAACTGATATCACGCTAATGATATAATATTGTTTTATATGATTCCATATTTTACTAAATATATCCATAAGTAATGTATTTTTCTACGCTTAAGACTGCGAATATATGGAGAAAATAATAGACTTTACTCATTATTTGCGTGAGAAAAGAGTGAAAAATTACCCTGTAATATACAGATGATACCCTTCTCTTACAGATATAAATTCTATACGTATATTTGTTTCATTCACATATAGTTGTTTCCTAAGATATTTAATAGCTGTTCTCCGCTTCTCATCAAGACCTATATCATCTAATGACCAACCGCAAATATTAGCAATCTCCTTATTGGACAAAAAGCATTCATCAGCATGAATGAAAGCAGTAAGTAATTTTAAAACTTGTTTAGAACAATATTTTTCCTTTTCCTGATAAGTCAGAGTTTTCTTTCTCTCATCAAAAAGGATTTCGTCAATTTGATATTTTCCATCTGAAATAAACGATATAGAAAGATTCATTTGTCGCATATATTACAATTATTTTATATTCCAGATAATACGAATAGTGAATAAAAAGCACTTACTATAGTTTTCATAAAAGTGATATTAATTAATATTCCAAAAATAAAGAGCAAAGCAACATGTCTTTTTTTTAATTAGAGCAGTAATTACCAATCAAGTTTTTTAACTTTGTCCTATATTACTATATATTCAATCTAACTCAATAAAAATACCATGAAAATGATGACACTCAACAAACAGGTATGTTTGACAACCACAGCTTTGGCTATGCTGCTGACAAGCTGCTCTCAAAAGAACATTACTTTAGAAGGAAAAGTAACCCATGCATCCGATGCCCCTATTGTATATAATATCACCACCGACGGGATATTCCTTTCAGGGAAACTCGATACTCTACATGTGAATTCAGATAGTACCTATCAGATTAGTCTCCCCGCAAATGGCAATGAGAAACTGTCTCTCTTCGTATATGGCGAACGAGGTTTAGGAGCAATTTATCTTGCTCCGGGCAAGCACCAGCTTGACATCGATGCTTCCAAAGCTAACGAACTAAATCCGGTCAGCGGATTTACCAAAGAGAACGAGATACTACGGAAACTGACTGATTTGAATGATAATGTATTCAATCTACGTGCACGTCGAGGGGATATATTTAATGTCAGCAAAGATCCGTCACTGCATCTACCTATCAGAAACTAACAGACTACGCCACTGCAGCGGAAAGTAAATTAACTGATGTAGATGATGAGTTCCGGCAGAGGGCAACACAAGATATACATATGCAGGTCTTACTGGCATTCATGAATCAATACTTAGTCAATTATCGTAAAAGCTCTGAAGCAGCTAAGAAAGAATGGGATGACTCTTATTCCAAGATGCTGGAGTTTGCTGATATGAGCCATGCAGCAAATGTATTTTCACCCATATTTGCAGATGTCATATCTAATATGGCCGGTATAGAAATTTTCCAAAATAATGGAAAGCAAGTGAAAGATGGAAACGAACGCAATCAGGTGATGTTCGATTGGTACAAAGCAAATCTGCAAGGGCGGGTACAGGAAGTGGCAATGGGACTTATTTTCGTGGAAGATGCAAACCGTGAATATTACGCTATCGGTATACCAGTGTTATATGAAGAGTTCAAGAAACTATGGCCGAATAGCATTTTGCTTCCGAAAATAGAAAGTGCACTACAAAAGAATATAGCATTCAATAAGACTGAACTGCCCGAAGGTGTCAATATTCTGAATACAGACAGCGTGCGTACATTCAAAGAAATTACCAGCCAATATGCAGGTAAAGTTATCTTCATAGATGTTTGAGCTACTTGGTGCGGACCATGCCGTGCCTCATTTGCACACATCAAACCTTTGCAGAAATTCGCTAATGAAAATGACATTATTTTATTATATGTTTCGATCGATTCTCCCCAAAAAGCGGAATTGTGGAAGAAAATGGCAGGCAATTATAATCTGAAGGGAGAACATGCCATCATTAATGAAACATTTAAAAATGAGATCTATGATACCTTCGGACGAAATAGCATTTTGAACATTCCACACTATGCTATTATTAATAAAAAGGGAGAGCTACAGTTCCAATCGGCAGCCAGTCCGGAGAATATGGATAAACTGACGGAGCAGCTAAAAGAAGCAGCTAAATAATCCTTTTACCTGACACCCCTCTTGCCACAACGGTCGCCGTTAACCCAGCAACCGTTTATATTTCAATACATTAAATGGGGATACGCTAAAAATGCAGACAAACAATACGAACACAAATTATTAATAATCAGCAAAAAGATAAGACATAAATACTAAAACCAAAGCAATATGTATATTCTTATTTAGTTTTTTCTTCGCGCACCAATCTCCCTTCTTTCCATTCCTGCACTTTCACCCCAAACTTATTTCCTTCATCTTCCATTCCGAAGAAGTACAAGCAATGCTCACGACCGTCTTTCAACTTTACAATAAGTTCATCGGCTGAAGAAGCTGTAACGGACTGAACCAGACTTTCCTTTTCATAAGGTTCTATCACCGTCAGGAAACGGGCTTGCGGGGCGTCTGTACGGACACCGAAAGTGATGCGCCGTTCAGCCTCATCACCCAACGGATAATCTCCACCGATAACAGTTTTCAGGCGTGTTGCTTGAAGGTTGCTCAAATCAAAAGCATATTCCGCTGGAGTTTCAGCACCTGCATTCACAGGTTCAGCGGGTAATCCCCATGCATAATTCTCTCCACTGATATTGATACGTCCGTCAGCATAGTCCTTTGTCAAGCCGAACGGGTTATCCTGCACATTGTTTTTAATGGACGGGAGGTCGGCAAGGCGGATAGTTTTTCCGTCTTTGGTTTCCAGTACGGCTTCGCCCCAGAACAAAGTTCCAGCTCTATTCTTATTGGGAGTGGCAGAAGACAGAGTGAGTTTTTTCACTCCGGTAACATCCACATCCACTCTGCCCTCGCCCAGAATCCAGGCGCCGAATTCACCTTCGGCAAGCGTCTTGCCATCTCCCCGGACGGCATATTGCAATGGACGTTGTGTACCGTGATCTTCGGGAGCACGCCCGGTGAAAGCTGTGCGTTGGGTATTGGGCCAGGCATTGTAAATGTCCATATAAAGATTTCCCGGTTCACCGGATATGCGCGTTCCACGGTTGTCGGCATCCGGACCGAACTTCGTCAGGAAGCTGGCTTTCAGGGTTCCTGTTACGGAATAGTGGTTGACATCCGTCACCAAAGGGGCGGCACTTAAAGGGTCGGTACCGAGCTGTGCCGTATGAGAAGTATGCTCTTTATGATCCGCAGCGAGTCCCAGCAAGCCCTTCACCTGGAACAGCAGGTCGAAACGGTGCTGCTTATTCTCCGTACTCTTGTCATAATCGGCAAGAACAACATAATCATCGGTAACCACCATTAACCGGCGCTGGAAAATCGGTTCGGTAAATCCGGTCAGCACACCAAAATCCGGATGTTTATCGGGGATAGGGAAATAACGGGCTTCCCATTCCGTCTTTTCTTTAAAATCTCTCGGCCCTTTCATGCTGTGGCGGAGTCCGCCGTATGCCGGATAACTCCATGCGGCAGTGCCTTCTACACAACCTGCCTGAAACAAATTGCCCGTATGGAACAAGGTACGTTCGCTGTCATCGGCTTCCTGCTGTTTCAGGTCGACAGTAACCATATTCTTTGACAGGCTGGTCTGCACATAAAAGTTATACATGTAGGGAGCATAGCTGTACCAGACCATTTCGGGGTTGTAGAAACTACGTCCGTAGCGCATCAATGACAGTAATCCGGTCCGGTCGAAATGCCCGTGATAACCTCCGTGGGTTCCATACTTCAATACAGCCTGAATCTTCTCGCGGGCATCCTTTTGAGTGGAACGCAACATCAATGCTCCGGCATTGTCGGCATAAGCGCCACGCACTTCGGCAGGTTCTGCATCCGGCAGTTCCGGTACGCCGTAAATCAAATCGTTCCTTTTAGGCGTCATACGTATGAATGCCGCATAGCGCGGATCACGGAAAGCGTAATAGGCCATCTCAAAACTGTCTCCACCCACTTCACGCTCCGTAGCATCATTGATGCCGAATATCCAGCCGCGATAATCAAGGAAAGGAAGCAAGGCATCGGACATCATCTTGATAGTGACATAAGGCTGATGAATAGGGCCGCGGATACGGAAACTATGACCATGATGCAGATTCCGGCGGTCTGCGTCTTCATTGGCGCCTACCTTGTCATATTCAGGGGTAAGATTATAATCTACCGGGAATTTCTCCGTCAGCAGGGAATAGCCGAAAGGATTCAAAGCCAGTCCTATCTGTACATATTCACTTGCCACCCACAGGTTGTAGCTGACGGTGCACTCGTACCACCATCCATCGGGCATCGTGTAGGTGCGGAATTTATCCATCAGACAGGAAGGAGCATAAAGCACCTCATCCACAAGCTGGAAGTCCTGGATGGCGAGGGCGCAGAAGAAAACGCCTGTCAATTGGGATACAGCCCAGTTAGCGCCCCCGGTACTTTTATGACGGAGAAACAAGTCTATATAGAGCCGGAACGTATATTCAATTTGTGCACATTCCGCATCAGTCAGTATCCCGGCATCCTGAATTAAATCGTATGCCTGCGCCAGATGCTGGAAAAAGTGTCCTTCCTGGACGGACGACTGGTGGGAAGCTTTCCGGGTGAGCGGAAAACCGTTCTGATAATCACTTATCATTAACAAGAATTGCTTCACTTTGCGGGCATATTCCGGACTACGGGTCAGTTGCCAGGCTATGGCGTTATTCATCAAACCATGTTCGTGGGTGGTGGCACAAAGATAGGGAATACCGTCTCCATTAGCCACATAAGGAGGACGCAGGGGCACAATCCACGCCTTGGCATCCTGTATATAACGCTCTTTGCGGTCTTTCGCCCAGTCATAAGTCCCGGCTTTCCTTCGCACTTCATCCCATCCTTCTGCTGTATGGATAGTAAACGGATGCGGCATACTGCACAGAGTGGTAAACGTTAATGTCCGGACTGCGGAAGGATTGGCTGACGGAAGAATTTGCAGAGTTTGTTTTTCCCTCCCTCCGGCAGGGATACCCGGTGGAACTATCACGTGTACATTCACTTTCCGGGTTTCACCGGAGGCTAATTCCAACTGTGCCGGCTCAACGGTTACAGGAAAAGCCTCCCAACCATATTTCTGAATAGAGAAGTAGACAGATTGCGATGTCGGTTCGCAATTGGTGACGGTCACCGGATAAACAATCGTATCGCCAGGCTCACCGGGTCTTGAATAACAGTCGGCTGTTGTTTTCACTGAATTTCCTTCCAGCAAGCGGGTGGAAAGTAGCTTAACCTTACCGCCTCTTTCACCGGACAGATGGAAAGCGATGGACTTTATACGCCGGATGGTGTTCTGTGACGCTTTGGGAGTATCAAAAACAGAAAAAGGAATAAGTAGCCTGCACTCTCCATTCTTCTGCCTTTGCAGAGTGAAACGGGCACGTCGGGTATCGTATATATTTTCCTTGTTCAAGTCCGTTCCTGCTTTCAGATTCTTGGCGGAAGCAAAAACTTCCACAGGAATATTGTCCGCGCCGATCATTTTCAGATTAACTTCCAGAGCGTAATAAGACATCAAGTCGATGACGGACTGATTGACATAAGGGTGTTGAGGACCGTCCGGTTCCGTATAGATAAAAGTACTATCAGAAGGACACGTCCAATCTTTAGCCAAGCCCTGCCAGTTCTTTCTGTCGGTAAAGATTCCAGTCTCCAACTTTTGACGGACTATGGAAACATCATAAATCTTGCCCACGGACGCCGTCTCGTCATATGCATCAAAACGAACAAGTGCGGAAGACTTGCCTTGCAAGGCAGAATCCGGAATGGGATATACTACCTCAAACAGTCCATGGCGGTTTCGATTTAATCCCTCCGTATAAAGAAGGATGCCGTTTACGGAAATATTGAATAAGAACTTCTTCCCTTTTTCGGGTTTGTCCTCACCGGAATATTGAACCACCAATAATTGCGGATCTGTGCCCGAAGTCTTCAACTGAAAGGTATTTTGGGCGGATACACATAAAGTAATAAAGCTACACACCAATGATAATAATATCTTTTTCATCATGAAATATCTATTGATTATTTCAATAAACTACGAATGAAAGCGATTTGTCACTCATTCGATTTGCTATCAAAGATACACTTTCTGCCAGAAAAACAAATGATACACATATTATTTCAATTTGTAGTAAGTGCAATTCATTCTCATTCGTATTAACAAGAAGAAAGAAACCGGAAAACAGATAATAACTTTAAATATTATTTTAGTACAGATGTATATCATGAAACAACTCTTATTACTTATTTTGCTTGCCTTAACGGCAATGCCGACAGACGCACAGGAATATCCGAAAGTGATTTTGCCGGGTGATTATCCCGACCCTTCCATCATGCGCGAGGGGGAAGATTATTACATGACTCACTCCCCTTTCTTCTATGCACCGGGATTTTTGATCTGGCATTCAAAAGACCTGGTGAATTGGGAACCGGTTTGCCGTGCATGTCCCGAATACGAAGGTTCGGCCATGGCACCCGATTTGCTGAAGTATAAAGATAAGTATTATATATACTACCCTACTTCCAAAGGTGAAAATTACGTTATTTATGCCGACAACATCCGCGGTCCGTGGAGTAAGCCTATAAAGTTGGGTGTCAAGGGAATCGATCCGGGACATGTGGTAGGTGAAGACGGACGCCGTTATCTTTTTACCAATAATGGCTGGGTGGCGCCACTGAGCGACGACGGGCTGAAAATAACGGGTGAAAACAAGAAGGTCTACGACGGATGGGTATATCCCAAAAACTGGGAAACAGAAGGAGATGATATGTATCTGGAATCTCCCAAACTTCTATTCAAGGATGGCTATTATTATATGACTTCCGCCGAAGGAGGTACAGCCGGACCTGCCACCAGTCACATGTGCGTAATGGCGCGTTCCAGAAGTATCTTCGGCCCTTGGGAGAACTCTCCTTACAATCCGGTGGTACATACGTACAGTGCCGCCGACAACTGGTGGTCGAAAGGTCATGGCACACTGATAGATGATGTCAACGGTAATTGGTGGATGGTGTATCACGCTTATGCGAAAGGCTATCACACACTGGGACGGCAGACTTTGATTGAGCCTATGGAATATAGTTCGGATGGATGGTTCCGCCCCACCAAGACTACCACTTCCCTACCTGCCAATCCGGACATCAAACACGGATTAAACCTGAATGATGATTTTACGGAAACAAGTCTAGGCATGCAGTGGACTTTCTGGAAAGAGTATGCACCCGGTCAGCTCTCTTTCAAGAATAACACACTCCGGATGAACGCTAAGGGAAGTTCTCCGGCTGACGGGCGTTTGTTGCTCATTACCCCCGAAGATAAATGCTACGAGACTCAAGTCGACATACAAGTTGGTAAAGGTAATAAAGCCGGATTAGTGCTCTTCTACAATGAAAAGGCTTTTGCAGGCGTGGTATCTGACGGAAAAAACTTCACAGTATATAAAAACGCTGAACAGACAGAAACCATTCCCAATAAGATAGGACGAAACTTTAAGGTGAAATTGATGAATCAAGGGAATAAAGTGAAAATGATGGTCAGCAAAGACGGCAATGCTTGGACTGTATTGGCAGAAGATGTAGACGTCTCGGATATGCATCATAATAACTACAAAGGGTTCTTTGCTTTGCGTGTCGGTTTACTTTCCTGCGGAAAAGGAGATGCCGGGTTCAGCCAATTCCGTTACCGGAATGCTGTTCCGCAGGAGAAAGACATGAGTGCGTATCTGATGGTTTTCCATAAAGATGAAACTCACGGCCTGTACATGGCTGTCAGTCATGACGGATATACTTTTACAGCCTTGAACGACGGCGAACCGGTGATTTCCGGAGATACGATTGCTTATCAACGAGGAATACGTGACCCGCATATCTATCGCGGACCGGACGGAGCTTTCTATCTTGCAATGACAGATTTACACGTCTTTGCGCAAAGAGACGGCTACCGGACCACCCAATGGGAACGTGACAGCAAATATGGCTGGGGAAATAACCGCGGACTGGTACTAATGAAATCCTGGGATCTGATAAACTGGAAACGCACAAACATCCGTTTCGATAAGATGTCGGCAGGCATGAGTGAAATAGGTTGTGCCTGGGCACCCGAAGTTACTTACGATGCACAAAAAGGCAAACTGATGATTTACTTCACCATGCGTTTCCGTAATGAGGCAAACAAACTATACTATGTTTATGTGAATGACGAATTCGATACCATCGAAACACTGCCCCAGATTCTATTCGAATATCCGAACGAAAAGACTTCGGCCATTGACGGAGACATTACAAAAGCAGGTGACAAATATCATCTGTTTTATGTTGCCCATGATGGTCCGGCGGGTATCAAACATGCTATTTCGGACAGAGCGAACGGAAATTATGAGTTCGACCCGCGATGGTATGATTTTGAGCCCAAAGCATGTGAAGCCCCCAACGTATGGAAGCGTATCGGTGAAGACAAATGGGTATTGATGTATGACGTATATAGTGTTACTCCCCATAATTTCGCTTTCACAGAAACGTCCGATTTCGTGAATTTCAAAAACCTGGGACGCTTTAACGAAGGAGTGATGAAAACCACGAACTTTACAGCTCCCAAGCATGGAGCAGTCATCCACCTGACAACGGAAGAAGCGGAAAGGCTGGAAAGTTACTGGCAGAAAAATAAGAGAAAGTATGTATCTACGGCTTCCATCCGAAAGAATCCGGTACTCCCGGGATTCTATGCCGACCCGGAAGTGATGTATTCTGAAAAAACAGGCAAGTATTATATTTATCCTACGACTGACGGAATACTGAACTGGGGAAGTACGGCTTTCAAGGCGTTCTCCTCGGACGACCTTATGAACTGGAAAGAAGAAGGCATTATCCTGGATTTAAAGGATGTATCCTGGGCTAAGAAGAATGCATGGGCTCCCTGCATCATTGAGAAGAAACAGGCGGATGGCAATTATAAGTATTATTACTATTATACGGCAGAACAACAAATCGGAGTAGCCGTTGCCGATAGCCCGACAGGTCCTTTCATAGATTCGGGCACCCCCCTGATTGACAAAGTACGCCCCGGAGGTATGAGTAAGGGACAGAACATCGACCCGGATGTTTTCACGGATCCTGTAAGCGGCAAGACGTATTTGTATTGGGGAAATTATTATATGGCTGTATGTGAACTGAATGAGGATATGGTGTCCATCAAACCGAATACGACACGGATTCTGATAGACAATGACGCTTATTATAGCGAAGCAGCCCATATGTTTTACAGAAACGGTTACTATTACTTTACCTGGTCTAAGAATGATACCCGCAGTCCGGAATATCAGGTACGCTATGTACGTGCCAAGTCTCCGGTCGGTCCTATTGATGCATCTAAAAGTGAAGTCATACTATGCAAAAAGACTGAGCAGGGAATTTTCGGTACAGGACACCATTCTGTACTGCCACTTCCGGGTAAGGATGAATGGTACATAGTCTATCACCGTTTCAAATTTCCGGATGCTGTGACCATGGGAAGAAACGCCGGATTCCATAGGGAAGTATGCATTGATAAGCTGGATTTTGATGAAAACGATTCTATAATAAAAATAGTGCCTACATTGTAAGGCGAATTAAACAGAAAAGAATAGAGATTATATTGAGTATATATCTCACCTTAATTCGTTTTTTTACGTATAAACCTAAAAAGACTTATATCATGAGGTATATATCAATACTTTTCTCTATTCTTTTCTGCTTGTCCATGCAGGCACAGTTAGTGACATATCCTGAAAGTTTAAATCCGGGTATGCCCCATAATGATGATTACACGGTACGTGTACGAATACCAGGCGAAGACTGGAAAGACCTGTTCGAATACAAAGTGCAAGTGGATATGGACAATGTACAGGATGCTTCCATGGTACAGTTTGATATGGGCAGTCCTGTAGAAATAATGGTGAAAAAGAATAATGGCACAATGCATGACGTAGCAATCCGCCCTTCGAATAAAGGTATTGAATACAAGCAGATACAAAACACCATTCTCTTCACTTTACGACAACCTCAATATCTCTCCATCGAATTTGATGGTGACCGACTGCATAATCTGCATCTCTTTGCCAATCCCTTGGACCTATTTTAGCGTCTCAGATTATGAACTAAATGAAAAACAAATAATGGAATTTATCAAATCTTTATGCTTTGGCGACATAGCAACCACTATGCTCCTAAGCAGATGTACCCAGAAGAGCATTACTTTAGAAGGCAAAGTAACGAATACATCCGGCGCTCCCATTGTATATAACATCACTACAGATGGCATTTACTTACCGAACAAGATTGATACTTTACGTTTAAATGCCGACAGCACGTATCAGATTACCTTACCTGTAAATGGTAACGAAAAGCTGACTCTTTTTCTATATGGTAAGCGAAACTTAGGTAGTATCTATCTTACTCCGGGAAAACAGACGCTTGATATCGATGCTTCCAAATCCAATGAACTAAACCCTGTTGACGGCTTGACGAAAGAAAATAAAATACTCAAGAAGTTGGCTGATCTGAATGAAAACGTATTTAATCTGCGTGCACGCCGGGGAGATGTCTTTAACGTCAGTAAGGACACGGTTGCCTCATCCGTATATCAAAAGCTGACAGACTACGCTACTACATTAGAAAAAGAAGTGGCAGGAGTGGACGATCAGTTTAGGCAGAGATCCGTACAAGATATACGTATACAGGCTTTGATGGCATATATAAATCAATATTTCGGTAACTACCGGAGAGGTTCCGAAATGGTCAGGAAGGAATGGGAGGACACTTACGCCCATATGTTGGATTTTATAAACGTCGGTCAGGCTGAAAGTGCATTCTCACCCGCATTTGCAGATGTCATATCGAATATGGCAGGCATAGATATTTTTATGAAACATGAAAGGCGCACGAATGATGACAATGAACGCAATCAATTGTTATTCGATTGATACAAAGCAAATCTACAAGGCCGAGTACAAGAGGTTGCAATGGGACTTCTCATTCTAGAAGATGAAAGCCGCGAATATTTTGCAACCGGTATTCCTGCACTGTATGAGGAATTCAAGACATTATATCCCAAAAGCGTACTGATGCCGAAATTAGAAACAGCGATACAGAAGAACAAAGCGTTCAATGAAGCCGAACTTCCGAAAGACATTCATATATTGAATACGGACAGTGTACGCACCTTTAAGGAAATTACTGACTTATACCCGGGTAAAGTGATCTTTATCGATGTATGGGCTACCTGGTGCGGTCCTTGTCGTGCTTCGTTTGCACGACGGAACAACTGAAAGAAGTATTTCTACGATAACGGAAGCCGCAATACAGTATTGAAATACAGATAAATTCTTGTTGGACTTATAACCTTGGTTTATTTGAGTAAATCCGATTCTTCATTCGTATTAATATCATAAAAACAAGAAAGAATTAACAAATAAATTATGAGAAATAAGAATTTAATCTTAATGACGATCTGTGCGGTTCTATCAACCGAACTTTCCGCCCAATCCATCTATCCCGGACAGCACACCGGAAAGATGAAAAAGGAAACCGTAGCTCCGATGCAGGTTCAGAGTTTTGATTTAAAAGATGTACGTCTGCTTCCGAGCCGTTTCCGTGATAACATGATGCGGGACTCTGTCTGGATGACCTCGATAGCTACCAACCGTTTGCTGCACAGCTTTCGCACCAATGCAGGCGTATTTGCCGGACGCGAAGGCGGATATATGACTGTAAAGAAACTGGGTGGTTGGGAATCTCTTGACTGCGAACTGCGAGGACACACCGCAGGGCATCTGCTATCAGCCTATGCATTAATGTATGCGGCTACCGGAAGTGAGATATTCAAACAGAAAGGTGACAGTCTGGTCAGTGGGCTGGCCGAAGTACAGACAGCGTTGGGAAACGGATATCTCAGTGCTTATCCGGAAGAATTGATTAATAGGAATATACGGGGTACAGGCGTATGGGCACCCTGGTACACTCTCCATAAACTCTTCTCAGGATTAATTGACCAATATCTCTATACAGACAACAAACAGGCGCTCGATGTTGTGACCCGTATGGGCGACTGGGCTTATAACAAGCTAAAGCCTCTGGATGAAACTACCCGGAAGAGAATGATACGGAACGAGTTCGGCGGTGTAAACGAGTCTTTCTATAATCTCTACGCAATTACAGGCGACGAGCGTTACCGTTGGCTCGCCGATTTTTTCTATCATAATGATGTCATCGATCCCTTGAAAGAACAATGTGATGACTTGGGAACCAAACACACCAACACCTTCATCCCCAAGGTTCTGGCCGAAGCCCGTAACTATGAGCTGACGAAAAGTGCAGAAAGCCGTACACTAGCTGACTTCTTTTGGCACACTATGATTAATCATCATACTTTTGCCCCCGGTTGCAGCAGTGATAAGGAACACTTCTTCGATCCGAAACAGTTCTCCAAACACCTCACCGGATATACCGGAGAAACATGTTGCACATACAATATGCTGAAATTAAGCCGTCACCTGTTCTGCTGGACAGGCGATGCCTCCATAGCCGACTACTACGAACGGGCACTCTATAACCATATCTTAGGGCAGCAAGACCCTGAAACCGGAATGGTGACTTACTTCCTACCCCTACTGTCCGGCTCGCACAAAGTGTACAGCACACAGGAGAACTCTTTCTGGTGTTGTGTAGGTAGCGGATTCGAAAACCATGCCAAATATGGGGAAGCAATCTATTACCATAATGATAAAGGTATTTATGTGAATCTCTTCATCCCTTCAGAGGTAAACTGGGAAGAAAAAGAAATGATTATCCGCCAGGAAACTGCCTTCCCGGCAGAAGAAACAACGGCACTGACCATCCATGCGAAAAAGCCGGTAGAAACCACCGTGTATCTGCGCTATCCATCATGGAGCAAGAAGGTGACAGTCAAGGTTAACGGCAAACGGGTTTCTGTAAAACAAAAACCGGGTTCATACATTGCCGTGACACGCCAATGGAAAGACGGAGACAAGATTGAGGCCAATTATCCAATGGAAATACAGTTGGAAACCACTCCCGATAATCCTCAGAAGGGCGCATTGATATATGGTCCGTTAGTATTGGCGGGTGAACTCGGTACTGAAGGAATGCAGTCTCCGGCTCCTTTCTCCAACCCGGAGCTTTACAATGACTACTACACCTATAATTATCACATTCCGGCAGGGTTAAACACCACATTACAGGTAGACCTGAAACATCCTGAACGTTGCCTGCAACGCACAGGAAAGAGCCTGGAATTCAGGAATCAGCAAGGTACGCTTTTAAAGCCTCTGTATGATTTGCATCGCCAGCGCTACGTTGCATATTGGGATTTAAAAACCGAATAAGTACATCAGAATGACAGATACCGATAAAATAAACAAGAGAACATCACAGATGAAAAAAACTGTTCTTTTAATCTCTCTCTGTGGGTTTTACCTTTTACTCACATCATGCCGCCCTGCCGCTAACCGGTAGGCGGCACAATAACAAAAAGAAGATATGATGAAGTATCGTTTTTATTTAGTATTGATATTTGCTATCCTCTCATTTTCCAAGTTGACGGCTGCCGAATGGCAATGGTCCGTACAAATACCCGGAATTATATCCAAAGAAACAAACTACCACCCACAAGCATTTTTATGGATACCTTCCGATTGCAACCGAGTGAAAGCCGTCATGGTGGGCACTCATAACATGACCGAAGAAACTCTGTTCGAAAATCCCCTGTTCCGTAAAGAGATGGCGGAAGCCGGCATCGGACTCGTATGGATTACTCCCGGCTGGGACCAGCAATGGGACGTGAAAAGTGGAAGCCAGGAGGTATTCGACAAGATGCTGGAAGACCTCGCATCCGTCAGTGGTTACAGTGAACTGAAAGATGCACCCGTTATCCCTTTCGGACACTCTGCCATGGCCACCTTTCCCTGGAACTTTGCCGCCTGGAATCCAGAACGTACATTAGCTGTGATTTCTTTCCACGGCGACGCCCCGCGTACCAATCTTACCGGATATGGACGGGAGAACCTGGAATGGGGACGAAACCGCAATATCGACGGCATCCCCGGCCTTATGATTGAAGGAGAATATGAATGGTGGGAAGCCCGTGTTAATCCGGCTCTGGCATTCCGCATGATGTATCCTGAAAGCTGTATCTCTTTCCTATGTGATGCAGGACGGGGACACTTTGATATAGCCGACCGCACAGCCGCATACATTGCCCTCTTTCTAAAAAAAGCGTTGAAATACCGCCTGCCTGAAACAACAGAGAAAGGTGATCCAATGCAACTAAAAAAAGTGAATCCACAGGAAGGGTGGCTTGCCGAACGCTGGCACCCCAATCAGAAAAAACGGGCTAAGGCGGCGCCCTACACACAATACAAAGGTGACCCGCATGATGCTTTCTGGTACTTTGACCGGGAAATGGCAGAAATTACAGAAGAACGTTATCGGCAGGAACGGGGAAAGAAACCACAATATCTCGGTTTCATGCAAAGTGGACAACTACTCAGTTATAACCCTCAGTCCCATGTACGTATTTCCGCCCGCTTCCTGCCCGAAGAGGATGGTCTGACCTTTCATCTGAAAGCCGTATATACGGACAGCCTGCATACTGCATTGTCCGACGAACACGCCTCAACTCCACCCGAGATAACCCGCATCTGCGGCCCCGTACAGAAAGTGAATGACACTACTTTTACCGTCCGTTTCTATCGCATGGGAATGTACAACACGCGCCGTACCGGTGATATTTGCTTGCTGGCAAGTAATGACGGCGATAAGAGCTATAAAAGTACCGTGCAGGAATTCAGTTTCCGCATCCCCTACCGCAATACGGAGGGTAAACGCCAACACATCCTTTTCCCCGGTATTGATGACGTGAAAGAAGGGACGGAGTCTATTCCGCTTCATGCCACTTCCGACTGCGGTTTGCCTGTCTACTATTATGTGAAGGAAGGACCGGCAGAAATTGCAGACGACAAGCTGATATTCACCTCTATTCCGCCACGCAGCAAGTTTCCGCTAAAGGTAACAGTCGTAGCATGGCAATACGGTCATGCCAGAAAGATTCAGACTGCCGAACCTGTGGAACGGAGTTTTTTCATCTATCGTTAAGTATAAGATTAATTAATTACCTATCCATTGAGTATATTCTTCCGGTAAACCGTATTTATATAAAAACAATACGTATGAAGATCATGAAGAATATAAACTCAGCAATCATGATGCTGGCTTTCAGTTCAACTCTCCTTGCAGGGAACACAAAGGAACTAAAGCTGACATCTCCCAACGGAACACAGGAAATTGCATTCTACCAGAAACAAGTGTCACCGTCAGTGAACGAACTCTATTACCGGGTGGACTACAAAGGTAACTCCGTAATCAATGAATCCCGTGCCGGACTGGAACTGGACAATCGCATCTGGGAGATGGCTCTCGGAGCAAGAGACCTCAAGCAGCCTGCGTGCTGGATGGATAACCTGGAAGTAGACTCCGTAGCCTATCAGCCCGAAACCAACATCACGTGGCACCCTCTTTATGGTGAGCGCAGTACGGTGCACGACCATTATAAGGCAGCCACCCTCTACTTATCCAAGAAAGACAATTCCGGATACCGCCTCAACATCGAGGTGCGTGCTTATGACGAAGGCGTTGCTTTCCGTTACTTTTTTCCCGAACACCCGAAAGCCATCTTCCATAAAGTCGTAGGAGATCTGACCGAGTACACACTCCCCGAAGGTACGAAAGCATGGACGGAACAATGGGCACAGGCTTTCTTCGAATATCTGGATATCAACGACATCAAGCATCCGGTGGAACGTGCGCTGACTCTGGAACTCCCCAACGGAACATGGGCGGCACTGGCCGATGCTGATGTAGACGACTGGTGCCTCACAAAGTATCTTGCCTCCACGGATAAAAAGAATACGCTGACTTCCGTCATGTACAGTCCCGTAGACGTAGTGACCTACTACGCCACTCCCTGGAAGATTATCATGGTAGCCGATAAACCCGGAGAGTTGCTGGAACACAACGACATCATCCAGAATCTGAATCCGCCCTGTGAAATACCGGATGCTGCTTCCTGGGTGAAACCGGGCAAGATAATGCGTGAAACCACCGTCACCACTGAAGGAGCCATTGCAACCATAGATTTCTGTGCAGCACACAACATTCCCTACATGCTCTTCGACTGGCAATGGTATATGCCCTGCACCTCACACGACGGTGACGCCACCAAAGTAGTTGCCAAACTGGATATGCCTCGCGTGATAGCATACGGCAAAGAAAAAGGCGTAGGCATCTGGGTATACGTCAACCAGCATGCGCTGATGAAACAAATGCGGGAACTTTTTCCACTGCTCCGCCAATGGGGAATTGTCGGCGTGAAATCCGGATTTGTGCAATATGCCAGCCATCGTTGGGCTACATGGATGCACGATATGGTACGCCTGGCAGCCGAAAACCATCTGCTGATAAATATTCACGATGAATACCGCCCCTCCGGTTTCAGCCGCACATACCCCAACCTACTGACACAGGAAGGAATCTGCGGTAACGAAGAATTTCCCGATGCAACTCACAATGTGACATTACCTTTCACCCGCATGATCAACGGTGCAGCCGACTATACCATCTGTTACTACGACAAGCGGCTGAAGACCACGCATGCCCATCAACTGGCAGCCTCACTCGTCTTCTACAGTCCGTTGCAAACCATCTTCTGGTACGACAAACCGTCATTTTATAATGGTGAACCGGAGATTGAATGGTTCGAGAACCTGCAAACCGTATTTGACGATACAAAGGTACTGGACGGAGCACCCGGCAAAAACATCACCATGGCACGTCGCAAAGGACAGGAATGGTTCGTTGCACTCCTAACAAACAATAACGGTTCTGCCAAGAACGTCTCTCTCTCTTTCCTGGATAAGGATAAAACTTACCTTGCCTGCATCTACACAGACGGAGGTGAGAAAGTGAAAACCAAAACACAGGTGAAGTGTACTTATCTGTTAGTCAAGAGCACCCAGACCATGAAGTTTCAGTTGAAACCCAGCGGTGGAGCTGCCATACGCCTTATACCGGTCGACGGAAAAGAGATGAAGAAATACAAGGCCTACAAAGGACAAAAATTATAAAAGCTGTTTTTTCATTGAGTGGACATAAGCACTTAATCGTATTAATAAGCGATATAAGACTCTAACATGGATGAATCAGGTAGAAGATTTTTTAAGGTAAAAAGAGTTGTTTTCAGGATGTTTTTATTTTAAGGTAATTAAGGATGAAAAAGATACTTCTATTCGTAACTGCATTATGTGCCTCATGCTGGCAAGCGGAAGCTCAATATGTATCCAAGGTTTGGGTAGCCGACCAGAAAGACGGCACCTACATAAACCCTGTGCTGCATGCTGATTATTCCGACCCGGATGTTTGCGCTGTTGGTGAAGATTTCTACATGACAGCTTCCAGCTTCGGATGCGCTCCGGGATTGCCGATTCTTCATTCCCGGGATTTGGTGAACTGGAAGTATGCAGGCTATGCCCTGCAAGAGATCGAGCCTACAGATTTCTTCAATTCTCCTCAGCACGGCAAAGGCGTATGGGCTCCATCCATCCGCCATCACAACGGAGGATTCTACATCTACTGGGGCGACCCCGACCACGGCATCTTTATGGTAAAGACCAAAGACCCTGCCGGAGAATGGGAAAAGCCCGTACTGGTGAAAGCCGGACGGGGAATGATAGACCCAGCTCCCCTTTGGGATGAAGACGGGAAAGTGTATCTGGCATATGCCTGGGCCGGAAGCCGGGCAGCATTCAACAGTGTCGTCACCGTATGCGAAATGAATGCGGAAGGAACCGAAGTCATCAGTGAACCGGTATTGGTATTTGATGGAAACGACGGGGTGAACCATACGGTGGAAGGCCCCAAACTCTATAAACGAAATGGGTATTATTACATATTCGCACCTGCGGGAGGCGTAGCTACCGGATGGCAGTTGGTGTTGCGTTCACGCAACGTGTACGGTCCGTACGAGAAGAAAATCGTCATGGCTCAGGGTAACACGGAGATTAACGGTCCGCATCAAGGTGCATGGGTAGACACACCGACCGGCGAATCCTGGTTCGTTCATTTTCAGGACAAGGCCATGTACGGACGTGTGGTTCACCTGAACCCGATGAAATGGGTGAATGACTGGCCCGTAATAGGCGAAGACAAAGATGGTGACGGCTGCGGTGAACCCGTTACCCGCTATCAGAAACCGAATGTAGGCAAAAGCCATCCTGTAGAAACACCAGTGGAAAGTGATGAATTCAACACCCGTCGGCTGGGACTGCAATGGGAATGGCATGCCAATTATCAGGATACGTTCGGATTTACTTCCGACCTCGGTTTTATGCGTATCTATGGGCATGTTCTTTCTAAAGATTTTGTAAATTTCTGGGAAGTGCCCAACCTGCTACTACAAAAGTTCATGGCTGAAGAATTTACCGCAACCACTAAGCTAAAGGTTTCTGCCAAAATGGACGGACAACAATCGGGACTGATTGTGATGGGATGGGATTATTGCTACATAGGCGTAGAAAAAGAGGGAGATAAATTTATACTGAAACAAGTGACATGCAAAGACGCAGAACAAAAAACACCTGAAACAGTCACCTGTTTAGCGGAAATACCCGCCAGCCGTCAGTATGAGGCTGGGTTATTTTCGAACTATGAAAGAGATATCTACCTGCGGGTGAAAGTCGGTAAAGGTGGCATCTGCCACTTCTATTACAGCCTGGATGGAAAGAAATATAAAACAGCCGGTACACCTTTCACTGCACGGCAGGGAAAATGGATAGGCGCTAAAGTAGGATTATTCAGTACAACCCCTTACGGTAAGGAAAGAGGATGGGTAGATGCTGACTGGTTTCGTATTGACAAATAAAAAGAACTGATTATATGAAAACAAAAGGATTATTGTTCGGTGCATGCTTGTGCCTGCTTTCAGCTTGCAACATGCCCGATAAAGGAACAGGTATTGATGTTTATGAAGCACTGGACTACTGCAACGATCAGGTACAGCGCACTTTGACTGAACTCAAAGAAGCTGATGGCACAATCGATTACACCATGATGCCCCGTAACATCATGGACAGCCTCAACGTCTGGCATTGCAGAAAAGCGACAAAAGATGAGTGGTGCAGTGGATTCTGGCCGGGCGTATTATGGTATGACTATGAATATACCGGCAAAGCGGCAATCAAGGAACAAGCGGAGAAATTTACTGAGTCATTGAAATTCCTGTCGCAGATTCCGGCATACGACCATGATTTGGGATTCCTTGTTTTTTGCAGCTACGGCAACGGTTACCGCCTGACGCACAACCCGGAATACAAACAAGTAATTCTGAATACGGCAGACTCATTGGCAACCCTGTTCAGACCACGCGTAGGAACCATTCTTTCCTGGCCGAGAAATGTAGAAATGTTTGGCGGGCACAATACAATCATGGACAACATGATTAATCTGGAGATGCTTTTCTGGGCAGCTAAAAACGGTGGCAATCCATATCTGGCGGATATAGCCATATCCCATGCTGACAAAACCATGAAGTATCAGTTCCGTCCGGACTACACCTCTTATCATGTGGCTGTATACGATACGCTGACGGGAGATTTTATCAAAGGAGTTACCCACCAGGGATATGCGGACAATACGATGTGGGCACGCGGACAGGCATGGGCTATCTATGGTTATACAGTAGTTTATCGGGAAACCCTCGACCCGCGCTATCTGGACTTTGTGCAGAAGGTGACGGACGTTTATCTGCAAAGATTGCCGGAAGATTACGTGCCTTACTGGGATTTTGATGATCCCCGTATCCCCAACGCCCCACGCGATGCCTCTGCCGCTTGCGTAACAGCCTCTGCTTTACTGGAACTATCTACCTATCTTCCAGGAAAGAAAGGCAGTGAATATAAAGATGCGGCTATAAAAATGCTGGCAAGCCTGAGCTCGGACCAATACCAATGCGGTAAAGACAAGCCCGCATTCCTCCTCCACTCTACCGGTCATTTGCCTAATGACTCAGAAATAGATGCCGCTATCATCTATGCAGATTATTACTACATTGAAGCCTTGATACGATTGAAAAACTTGATCGAAGACAAGGCTGTCCTATAAAAAACGCTCTCCCCTCTTACCGTTTTGGTTGGAGGGGAAGCGTAAACCAAAAGGTAGATCCCTTGCCTAACGTGGATTTCACCCCTATTTCACCACCCATATTCTGGATGATAAGCTGACAAATGGGAAGGCCTAAACCGGTGCCTTGCTTGAAGTTGTCCAACTTTATGAACCTCTCAAAAACAAGTTGCAGTTTATCCTCCGGTATTCCGCTACCCGTATCCGTCACATAGTAATAAATATTCTTCTCACGAACTTCGTACCCATAACGGATGCTGCCGCTCGAAGTAAACTTACAGGCGTTGGTCAGGAAGTTCAGCACAAGTTGCTGCAAGCGGTTTTGTTCGGAGAAGACAAGATAATCATCAGGCATTCCGGGTTCAAAAATCAACTCAACCCCACTCTGCAGACGTCGTTCTATCACGTCTTTAAGAATGACTAAAATCTTATTCAGTCGGAATTCAGAATAATGCAAGTCAATGGCTCCGGCCTCTATTTTAGATAAGTCGAGTACATCATTGATGAGCTGCAATAAAATGGCATTGTTTTTCTCTATGATGTTGACATATTCCCGCTTCTCTTCTTCATCTTCCGTCATGGTCAATATACCGGAGAAACCGATAATGGCATTCAGCGGAGTACGGATTTCATGACTGATATTGGCAAGGAAAGCTGATTTCAGCCGGTTGGCTTCTTCCGCACGTTCCTTGGCGGCAATCAGTTCCTGCTCTGCCACTTTGCGTTCCGTTATGAACAGCGAAGAGCCGACCACCATCAAAGGAGTACCTTTCTCATCATATTGTTCTACAAAGCCACGAGCTTCCATCCAGTCCATATCCCGTTCCATAGTATCGGGACGATGAATGCGGTATTCTTCCCGAATCTCCTTGACCTTATTGGAGCGTATATCCTGAAAGACTTTCCGAAGTCGCTCTCTGTCTTCCTCACAAATATACGTGAGATAATCTTGCATTTTGATAGAATAAGTCATCTCCGATATTGCTTCCTTTCCCGGTTCTATGGGGGTATATGAACTATATGTAATCTCATCCGTCTGTAAGTCCCACTGCCAGGGAAGCAGATCGACCACCTCCAATGCCATAGCCAGCTTGGTATGTGTAAAGCGTTGGTTCTGTTCCACCAGCTGAAGCCGTTCCAGTATTTTATTTCTCCGGAACTGGAAAAACAGCACAACTAACAATAACAGTATGCTTCCTACAACAAGAGCCGACTGGTACTTTTCAAGAAAAGTAGGCGGAGCATTCAGAAAAACGGTTCCTGCTGGACAGTTATCAGGAGATAAGCCAAAGTCCACCATATAAGGATAATTAAAAATTACGATTGGCTCCGGCTCATAAGGCGGAATGAAACGCGCCCGTTTACCGTCCATCACGGCATCAACCGCTTTCACAATTTCCTCACAATACAAATCCATGTCATAAACACACCCTCCTATGATATTCCCGTCTTCCTCAATGCTCGACAAGGAAGCTGACAAAGCAAAGAACGGACAAGGCATAGAAGAGTTGGCTATCACTTTATAGGAATTCGCCATCAGAACCATATTCCCCGCAAACATCCGCTTATGGAACCACGAAGCAAACAGGATTCCCGTTTCTTTGGGAGATACCTGCCGCAATGTGTCCAGCAACAGATCCGAACTCCAGGTACCGGCAGACAAGAATTTATAGTCCAGGTCAGCATGTTCCGTTTTAATCAAGTTTTGTATCTGCTGGTCGTAATCAATATCACGGTCAGTCTGGTCGCCAATCAAAAGCAGACTTTTCATATCAGGAAGCATGCTACGCATCATCCGGATATTTTGCGGAATAAAAGAGTGCGCCCGCAAATAAGTCATATTATAGTGGTCGCGCAAATCCCGCAAATAAATTCTGTTTTGTTCCGGCACTACCTGATTATAAATATAGGTACTATCCGACCCCACATATTTGCTTTCAGCACATACTATCAAGGATATGTCCCCCCAATGCTTACGCATATCATCCCGAAGCAACAAGGGGGCATTTCCTAACATTAATACTGCCTTAGGCGGAGTCTCCCCGTAAGTGGAGAAAAGATTTTCCTTATACTGTTTCAGGATTTCCGGAGTTTCGATAGTCAGAATATTCATGTATTCCACTTTCATACTCACATCCCTACGGTCATATTCTTTCTGCATGATGTGTGAAATGATGGTCTGGCTCCACGGAGCACCGGACACATAACTACTGATAATCAACAAATCCGTACTTGCATTTTCCTTTTTGTCTTCGGCTGATACGGGAAAAGAAAGACATAAAAGAATGATGAGGACAAAATATTTTATAGAAAAAAGTATTCTCATGATTGCACAATTTGACTATATTAAAACACATAAACAGAACTTTTAGTTCAACAGCTAAATATTTTCCGTCCGGCAATCAATATTTTTTCAATAAATAATTTTATATTTGCGCTTAACAATTATCACGAAAAACTATTATACATGAAGAAGTTGATTTTTTCATTCACACTTGTTGTTATTACAAGTTGTTTTAGTTCTTGTAAACAAGAAAACCCGTCCAAAGTAATTAATGGAATCGTTTATGATGCCTCAATGAATAACATCACCCTGATCACCGGTAAGGGAGATACAGTAAACATCCGTACAATGGATGCCAATACAAACAAGGTAGGTGGTGTACTATTAAATGACAGTGTAGAAGTGACATGTGTCAAGGAAAAGATTGGAGGAACAGAAATCCTGAAAGCTACGGAGGTAACAATCTTCAAAAAGTAATATTATGGGGTGTTTCTCTCAACACCCCATTTCTTTATTCTCTATTCATAAGACGTTGCTCCGCCATAGCTTCATACTTGGTTCCCGAACGCCCATAGTTAGCATACGGATAAATAGAAATGCCACCACGCGGAGTAAAGACACCCGTCACCTCAATATACTTAGGGTTCATCAGGCTGATAAGGTCTTTCATTATGATATTCACGCAATCTTCATGGAAAGCACCATGATTCCGGAAGCTGAAAAGATAGAGTTTCAAGCTCTTGCTTTCCACCATTTTAATATCAGGAATATAGCTGATACGGATTTCTGCAAAATCAGGTTGCCCGGTTATGGGACATAAACTGGTAAATTCCGGACAATTAAAACGCACCCAATAATCATTCCCGGGATGTTTGTTATCAAAAGCTTCCAGTACTTCGGGAGCATAATCTTGCTTATATTCTGTTTTTCTTCCCAAAAGGGAGAGTTGGTCTTTCAATTCAGTCATAACTATACCATCATTTACTATTAAGATATTTCTCTAATCCTTCACGGCGCAGCTTGCAGGCAGGGCAATGACCGCAACCATCACCCGGAATACCATTGTAACAGGTCAAAGTTTCGTTCCTGATCAACTCAAGCACTCCCAATTCATCCGCCAGCCCCCAAGTTTCCGCTTTATCAATCCACATCAACGGAGTATGGATTACGAACTGCTCGTCCATAGCCAGATTTAAAGTCACATTAAGGGATTTGATAAAAGCATCCCGGCAGTCGGGATATCCGCTGAAATCGGTCTGAGATACTCCCGTCACCATGTGACTGATACCACGTTCACGGGCATACACGGCAGCAATACTCAGGAAAAACAGGTTACGCCCCGGCACGAATGTATTCGGAAAACTACCTTCCGGCTTTTCCTGATCCATAATCATGGTAGCATCCGTAAGCGAGTTATGCCCTAACCCGCCGATAAATGAGACGTCCATCGCCTCAAACTCCACATCTGCCTTACGGGCAATTTCCCGCGCCAGTTCTACCTCCTTTTCATGTTTTTGTCCGTACAGGAAACTCAAAGCAATCACTTTCTTAAATTCACGCTTCGCCCAAAACAGACAAGTGGTAGAATCTTGTCCGCCACTAAATACTACTAATGCAACTTCTTTATTCACGTCTTAAATATCTTTGATTTTCAATATATTATAAGATATATCCTCATCGTACACATCACTGCCGTCAATACGCTTGATAGCCGCTACAACACGGATAGTGACCGGAAGAATCAATACTTCATACAAGGATTTCAATACAATCTGAATACACATCATTATCAGCAGTTCACGCCACGCAATGATGCCGCCGAAAGCCACGGGAAAGAAAATCAGAGAGTCCGCCGTCTCCCCCACTATCGTCGACCAAATGGCACGGGCTGAAAAATGCCGTCCGCCACTTGCCACCTTCATACGGCTCATGACGTAGGCGTTAAGAAATGAGCCGACCAAAAATGCGGTTAGACTTGCCACGACAATACGCGGCGCCATGCCAAAGACAAAATTAAAATGGGCTTCCCCCTCCCAAAAGGGTGCAGCAGGCAATGCTACTGCTATCAGTCCCAACATGACCACAAAGAAATTCATGGCAAAACCACTCCAGATGATAAGGCGCGCTTTACGGAAGCCCCACACTTCGGCAATGCAGTCATTAATGATATACGAAATAGGGAAAACCAGCAATCCTGCGGTAACGGTAATACCGAAAACCTGGATAACTTTCGTTTCAAGAAGATTGGCTGCAATCAGGCAAACATTAAACAGAATGCCCAGCAGCATAAAGGGTACAGATACTTTTTGCTTCATAACTCCTGTTTTTTACGTGGTGTTCTAGAATACACGACCGCTATTCACGGCATCATACATCAATAAATTCGATTGCAAAAATACGATATGTTTTTAATATGGGCAACATTATGTATCTGGAAAGGCAAACTTTTATATCACTGACAGGCAAAGGAGTAAGCACCAGACATAACCGGCCCTTAGCAAAACCGTACCATCTCCGTTGTCTATAGCACGGATAAACTACAGCGAGAGGAACGTTTGGGGACGGTGTTAATGCCATTCAATATCCGCATTAAATCTAAACAAAAACTAAATTACCCCTAAATTTACACATAAATACATATTATACTTTTTAACTAAAAGTAGCGATGGTAAATGCTTGTATGCTATAAACTCTTCTACTTTCCAAGGACCAAAATACTTAATAAACCTTAAACAAAAACCATACAACAATAATATAATCAAACATACAAAAGCACAATATGCAATATAACATCACAATACACAACGATATATATAAATAAAGAAAATCTTAAATACAAACACATAGAAATAAACAAAATCAATATTTTATTCACGCAAATTTATTAATGTAAGAAAATGATATATAACAGTTATTAATATATCACTCTATTTTTTTAATTAAGAAAACAATAATTTATATTTGAAGTAGCAATATCAGAACAATATATAAAACAACACCTGATTTAAAATGCTACAACACCTTGATTTATAATATTAATCTTAGAAAAACAATTGCTTATGAAAAAGAAATTGAAGATCCCAGACATTTTATTGTTCATCTCGTTATCTATTTTATTTTAAATTCCAAATTTGGTTTAAACAAAATCATCAAATCATGAATGAAAATCACACACGAGGAATGCTGCATTGCAAACTCCTCACAGCCCTAGCCATTGCGACTCTATTAACAGGAAGCAACATCGCTCTGGCTACTGAAACAAATTCAGAAAACATTAATGTAATTACAGAACAGCTACAATCGCAAGCCATCAGCGGTAAAGTAGTAGATCAAACGGGCGAACCCGTTATCGGAGCAAGTGTTTTGGAAAAAGGGACAAACAATGGCATTGTTACCAATATAGATGGTAAATTCTCACTTACCGTAAACAAAGGAGCCGTTTTGGTTATTTCTTTCATCGGATATAAGACACAGGAAACAAAGGCGGCTCCCAATATGGAAATCACTTTGATAGAAGATGCGGAATTATTGGAAGAAGTAGTAGTAGTAGGCTATGGAATCCAGAAGAAAAAATTAGTAACCGGTGCTACCGTCCAAGTAAAAGGCGATGATATTGCCAAACTGAATACGGTAGACGTAATTGGTGCATTGCAAAGTCAATCTCCAGGAGTAAACATTACTCAAAATAATGGTTTTTTAGGACAAGGTTTTAAAGTAGTTATTCGTGGCATGGGTACTACCGGAAATTCTTCTCCTCTCTACGTAGTGGATGGAGTGACAAACGGTAGTATTGACGGATTAAATCCCAATGACATCGAATCAATAGATGTGTTAAAAGACGCTGCATCTGCTGCCATTTATGGTGCACGAGCCGCCAACGGTGTTATTCTCATCACTACCAAACGAGGCAAAGAAGGGGTATCACAAATAACTTACGATGCCTATGTAGGTATACAAAACTTATATAAAATTCCTACCCTCCTATCCGCACAAGAATACATGCTTATGCAAGACGAAAGCAAAGTAATGGACGGTCAGTCACCTTGGGATTGGGCTTCTTATATACCCGCCAAAGATTTGCAAACTATCCAAGACGGTACTTGGCAAGGAACTAACTGGCTAAAGGAAATTCAAAACACAGATGCTCTGGTACAAAATCATGCCATAAACTTCACAGGTGGCACAGAGCGCTCCACATTTGCAATTGGTGGTGCCTACACCTACCAAGAAGCCACAATGGGAACTCCGAATGCAGTCCCCAATATGAACCGATATAACTTCCGCATCAATTCAGAGCATGTGGTTATAAAGAAAGGGAAATTGGATTTTCTGAAAATCAGCGAAACCCTAAATTACAAATACTCCCAGACCAAAGGTTCATTCGCAACAGGCGGTATATACTGGAACGGTGTGCACAATATGCTGATTATGAGTCCACTCATGCACATCTATAATTCCGATGGCAATTATTATCAATACGCTGACCAGCTTGCAGACGGTTATAAATGGGATACTTCAAACGGTGCCAATAAAAATCCCGTGGCTTATATGGACTATATGACCAATCAAAATATAAGCAAAGGACATTACTTACAAAGCAGCTTTGCAGCCGAACTACAGCCAATCAAAAATCTGCGCATAAAAAGCCAGTTTGGATACATTATGGGAGCTTCCAGCTATCGTGCCTATATCCCCAGATACGATTTGTTGAGTGCCACACTGCAAAATGAAGAAGACAAAGTAACACAGTCTTTTTCTCTTTATAATCGCTGGTCATTAGACAATACGGCCAACTATGCTTTCAGCATTTCCGACCATCACCTTGATGTGTTAATAGGACAAAGTATGGAAAAATGGGGGATGGGTGAAAGTATGAGCGGTTCAGCCATTGCTTCTAATTTTTACGATTTTGAACATGCCTACCTTTCTAATGTCCCTCTAAAAAGCAACAGCGTATCTTCGTTGACCGGTTCTCCCAGTGGACAAGGTTCCATTGCTTCATTCTTTGGTCGTATCAACTATAACTACAAAGAAAAATACATGGCATCTGTCATTATGCGTGCTGACGGGTCTTCTACGTTTGCCCGTGGGCATCGTTGGGGATATTTCCCGTCAATATCAGCCGGATGGGTACTTACCAATGAAAGTTTCATGCCTAAATGGAATTGGTTGGACTTCCTGAAATTCCGTGCATCATGGGGACAGAATGGTAACTGCAATGTATCCACTTTCCAATATCTTTCACTCATCACTTCCAATAACAATTATGGAGGATATAGCTTTGGCGACTCTATGGATCTTATCAGCACAGGTTCTTACGCATACCGTCTGACCAACCCAGATTTGACCTGGGAAACACAGGAACAGCTGAACATCGGTATAGATGCCCGTTTCTTCAACAGCCGTCTCGCTGTGGAATTCGACTGGTACAACAAAATGACAAAAGACTGGTTGGTTACAGCTCCCGTACTCATGTCCTTGGGTGCAGACGCCGTATTCGTCAATGGCGGTAATGTCAGGAACAGGGGTTTTGAAGTCGCCTTACACTGGAATGACCATATTGGTAAGGACTTTCAATACGGTGTCAACCTGACGTTAGCGCAGAATAAAAACGAAGTAACTAAAATTGCTAATGCAGACGGTATCATACACGGAAGCAAAAGCATACCTTGGGAAGGTGCCACAGAATTATTCCGTGCTGAAGTAGGCTATCCTATCGGTTATTTCTACGGTTATAAAAGTGCCGGAATTTTCCAGAATCAAGAGCAAATAGACAATTATAAAGGCGCCAAGCTAAATGGAAATAAAACGCAGCCGGGCGATGTGATCTGGGTGGACACAAACGGTGACGGCAGCATCTCCGAGGATGACCGTACCCAAATAGGTGACCCCAATCCTGACTTGACAATGGGATTATCTTTCAATGCCAGTTGGAAAGGTATCGACTTGGCCGTCACTACATACGGAGCTTTCGGACAACAAATTTTCAAATGTTATCGTGACTTCGTAGCCTCTCCGCTGAACAATTATACAACGGATATATATAACCGCTGGCATGGCGAAGGCACTTCCAATAAGATGCCTCGCTTGAGCAGCTCTGTCAGCAGCAACTGGAATAGGATATCTGATATCTACATAGAAGATGGAGATTATCTGAAAATTAAGAATATTACTGTCGGATATGATTTCAAAAAAACTTTCAAAAAACTGCCGGTTCAGCAACTTCGCCTATACTTCACAGCACAAAATCTTTTCACCTTCACGGGGTATTCCGGCATGGATCCTGAAATCGGGTTCGGTAGTGAAAACGATAGTGACAAGGGATGGGCTTCCGGCATCGATTTAGGATATTATCCGAGTGCCCGTACTTTTATGGTAGGTGTTAACGTTAAATTCTAATTAAAGAGAAACATCATGAAAAAAATATTATTAATACTATCAACAGCAGCGATTTTATTTTCGGGATGTGAAAACTTCCTTGATACCGATCTGCTTACCCAAAAGACAACTGCCAATTTTCCTGCAACGGAAAAGGATGCACAAGAAATGGTGACAGCCATATATGCGAATCTCTTATTTGAAGACCCCGAACTGTCTTCCGAATTCTACACCGCCCAGTTAGCCAGCGATGACTGCTTAGGTGGTAATCTTTCCGCCTCCAACAACTGTGCCACCAATTTTCTAATGTATACCAATATCAATGGCCTGTCCAGTCTTTGGAGCCGTTGCTACAGACTTATCAACCGTGCCAACAATGCCATCAACACAATGGATAATGTGAAAACCTGGTCAAGCCAAAGCGAACATAATCGCCTGCTTGGCGAATCACACTTCCTACGTGCCATGGCATACTATGAGTTGGTCAAGATTTTTGGTGGGGTACCTCTGCGCACCACTATTGACAATACGAACATTCCCCGTGCTTCGATTGAGGAAGTATACGAATTGATAGCTTCCGACTTGAAGAAAGCCATCGAACTTATGCCCGATAAAATCTATACACAAGGGTCAAAAATGGAAGGACATGCCACCAAGTATGCAGCTGAAGCAATTATGGCACGTGTTTTTCTGTTCTATACCGGACGTTATGCAAAAGAAGAACTGCCCGGAGGAGTCACTAAATCACAGGTTATTCAATGGATTGATGACTGTGTGGATAATTCAGGACATAGACTGGTTTCCGACCAGCGCAATCTTTGGGCGTATACCAACAAAACAACAGAAGACAATGACAAAGGATACCGATATCGATATGTCATCAATCATAATTTGGAATGGGAAGGTAATTCATCCGATGAAACCCTTTTCGCCAATAAGCATAATTTAAAATCGGACTGGACATATACCTGGTATTCCAATACCGTAGCCCAATTCTTCTCGCCTTCAGGCGATAATTACTCCAACCAAGCAAGTTATCCTTTCGGCCAAGGTTGGGGAGCAGGTCCCGTTTCTCCGGCAATGGTAGATGAATGGAAATCGTGGGCAAACCAACAGACATACATTGACGGATATACTGAGGATCCCCGTCTGACCGGTTCAATTTGGTCGTACAAGGCCATAGATCCCAACGATGAAAACAATGTATTGATGGACTGTACAATGGATGAAGGCGAACCGGAATATACCGTATCCACCCGCTATTATGAGCAAACCGGATATTTCCAGAAAAAATATATTAATATCAATGCCATCAGTAATGAACCAGACAACAATACAATTGCTCCTTTCGGTAAATTTATGTATCCAGGCATCACCTCGCAGACATCCCAATCATTGCTTCAGATAGCCGACCTTATCCATATCCGATTTGCAGATGTACTACTGATGCAATCCGAATTAAAAGAAGATGCAACGGGACTGAACCGAGTACGCGCCCGCTCTCACCTGGCTCCGGTTTCTTATTCATTGGATGCTATCAAACAAGAACGCCGTTGGGAACTTGCATTCGAATCCATCCGTTGGTGGGATCTACTCCGTTGGTCAGGACCAAGTCTGGAAGAGGCAGGTAACCTCCTGAACAAACAGACCGGATTTAATCTCATTAATGCCGCAACAGTTGTTCCTATGGTAAAATACGATTATAAGGCACGCTTGCAGAAAACCCAAGGTTATTGGCCCATCCCTCAAACAGAGATTGACTTATCAAACGGAATTATCGAACAGAATCCGGGATGGGATTCATCTGCACTGTTCACTGACTGGAATAAGATGTAATTCGTCTAATCTTTTAATAATACAGAGAATATGAAAGCGATAAAAATATTTATGACTTTACTGACAGGTGCAATCATTGCTACAGCCTGTGACCCCATAGAAGATGAGGACTTGCGCGACAAGTACTTTACCAATCCCGGTACTCCGATAACCAAAGCGGAATTACAGGCAGCGATCTCCGTTACTCAACCCATTCCCAATACAGACGGAGCCATAGAAGGCGACCAATATGTTCATATAAAGAATTCACGTCCGGACATCGGAGGCGTCTGGCATATTAAGCCACAAGGCAAGGCCGAACTGACAGTAGTAACAGACAATGACACAATTGTTTTAACAGAGAATCTGGATTATCAGATTTACTATGTAGGTATATCTGCTAACCAAATTATAATAACAGATCCAGTCAGCATCACAGTTACAAATGTGTTCGATGAGTGGTCTAATTTCTTGACTGGCGCCAAAGACAAAGCTGACAAAAGTGCCCAAAAGACATGGAAGTTCCGTGAATCATACAAAAACATTGTGGCCGGATTTGGAGCACACGGTGCCTGGAGATACTACAATCCGATAGAGACCTGCTCTGCCTTATATTGGTGGGGACAAGTCAGTCCGGCACAAGTTGGAGATCAAAAAATGGTATTTGATTTTAATGGAAATAAAATGACTACCTATGATACATCAGGCAATAAAGCAGCAGAAGGTTTCTTCTCTTTCAATCATGATACAGTTGAAGAAGGAGTCTTAGGCGAATTTACGACTACTATCCCAACCATCGGAGCATCATTCGACTATAACGGACAAAAAACAGACAGTCAAAATCCCAATAAGTTCTGGTTACTTACACTAAACCCCGAATACCTGACCATCTATCATCCAGGCAAGTATACAGGTGGAGTGGACTGGGAAAACGAAGGATGGTATGCATTCTTTGAGTCTGAAAACCTCAAATAACAACTTGTAAAATTCTTATTAATCATGAAAAAAATACTTATAACATCTATCGCTATTCTTTTTAGTCTGAGTGCTTGCCATGATGATGATTATATCACTGGTCTGCGTAGTCCCGGTAACGAAGATGACAGTTCTGAAATGGCTGAAAGAGTGGAGGGACGTGTTGCCATTAGTTATGTAACCTACTATGGTACTACTATCCCCAATCCGACCTATCTGACACATATCAACTATGCTTTTGCCGAATTGTATTTTAAAGACGGAAAGTATGAAAAGTTTGATCTTCAAGGTAACAGAGCACGTTTCGACCAAATAAAGAAGTTAAAGGAAAAATACAATCACCTGAAGATTACCCTCTCTTTTACTAATACAGTCTCCAATCCCGACAATACGATACACGGAGGATTCTCTGCCCTGTGCAAAAGTCCGGAGATGCGGAAAAAATTTGCAGAAGACTGCAAAGCATTTGTAAAAGAGGAAGGTATCGACGGAATTGATATCGATTGGGAATTTCCCGGTATGACTTTCGGAAGTAATGCTTTTGACGCAGAAGTCGATGTAGACAACTTTACTTTATTAATGAAAGACCTGCGGGAAACGCTGAATAAATCAACGGAGCTAACCTATGCCGGTTACTGTATGAACGTACGTGAAGGGGCAGAAGGAGGCCGTAAGTATATTGATGCGGCGGCCGTAGCCCCTTATGTCGATTTCATCAATATCATGACATATGACATGGCTGATGCACCCGGACATCAGTCGGCCATTTCAAGACCTGACTTGTACTGGGATTGCCAACGTTCCATAAATGATTATGCAAAGGCCGGTGTCCCCTATAACAAATTGGTATTAGGTATCCCGTTCTACGGAAGAAACAACTTCGCTTCCGGTGGTGCTATCAATTATAGGGACATTCTTAAGTTAAATAAAGATGAAGGGTACATCATCGACAACTGGGATGACACCGGAAAAGTGCCCTATGTAAGCAAGAATGGTCAATTCTATTGTGGATATGACAACCCTCAAAGCATTGCCATCAAAGGCGAATGGATTTTGGGACTGGGTATGAAAGGTATGATGTGCTGGGATTATGAAGGTGACGATGATAACGGCACACTTCGCAGGGCTGTATGGAATGCTGTCATGCAATAATATCCAAACTTAACACAAATATCGGAGGTTGTTCCACTGACCGAATGATTTTGCGATCTTCATTCATAAGTAAAAATAAATACAACAAAGGAGCAACCTCCTTCTTTTGTTAAAGATTACAAAGAAAACAAGCCGATATGAATAAATCTTTCTTATATCTTACTATACTGCTATTTATAATCAACGGCTGCCATACGGCAGAAAAAAGAACAATGAATATCGAAGGAATAATTTCTTCGGCACACGACGGACAAATCATGTATCTGGTGCCACGTCCCCACCCTACTCCGGAGACAGTAGATTCCACCTACATCACAAATGGCACTTTTTTCTTTTCCATCCCGGCAGACTCTGGCATTTACGACCTCACTATCAGCCGACGAGCCGATGCTTACGTGCAACGTCTTCTTATCATAGCCGAAGAAGGTACACTACACGCCAATATGGGAACAAACAGTTCCAGTAGCGGTACTCCACTCAACAATCAATTGCAACATTGGAAAGAGCAAATGGAAACTACCGCAAAAGAGACCACCCTGCTATCACTAAAAATAAACAAGAATAAAGAAAACGATATCGTTACAACAACTTTAAAAGAGCAATGGGATAGTATCTGCCAAAATTTCAACGACTCAACTTTTTACCTCATCAAGCAGAACATGAATCCGCTGGGAGGCTACTTGTTCATAACACTCGAAAATATATTCAACGAACAACAAATCAATGAACTAAAGAAACTTGGAATAGACAAATGGAAACCTGCATCCTGAGAAAACATATAGATATCATCTTTGTCCCCCTGTTCTTTATAGCCTGCTGGATATTCTTCTTCCATCTATATCCGTATCATTTGTACTATAAAGAGCAAATAACCCTATGCATACTTCAGCCAGATTTCTTACAAACCTACTTTCAAAAGCCAGCATTTCTTAGCGAAATCTGCGGGGATTATCTCACACAATTTTTCTTGTGGACAGGTGGAGGAAGCACTATATTGACCCTCACCTTCCTGTTAACTTGGCTGGGAATTCGGACTGCACTCATCAGAACGGGTATCATTCACCATGCATCCCTTTGGGCTTTACTCCCCATTATAGCTGAATGGGGGGAGGCCTGTCATTTGGAATATCCACTCTCTATGTCTCTTGGCCTGCTATTCAGTGTCTGGATATTTACATTAATTACATTTTGTACATCAATACGAACAAGAAATGTATTACATACAATTCTATTTTTCATCCTCTATTGTGCCGTAGGGGCTCATTTTTTTGCCTACGTCCTCATAGCCATAGTTTATGAATACAAACATTCCAACCGGAGTCTGTCGCCAGTTTTGTTGCTAAGCATCTCCATTCTCATCCCGATAGGAGGCAGCTATTTCTACTACCTCACACTCAAGCAAGCCTACTTTTATCCATTAATAAGCAACTATATGCTACGTCAGCCCTTTGTCTTCTTATTGACCGAACTTTTTCTGCTACTCTCCTTTTTACCGATTTTCGTACCCCGACTGAATAAGTGCCGGATTGCATTATATACCATTCTCTTTCTGAGTATAACCTCCTTAGGCAAAGCATACAATGCTTCTGAAGAGAAAACACTCGCATTCTCATCTGAAGCTTATTTTGGTCACTGGGATAAAATCATCCGGCTTAATAAGAACAACGACTATCCTACCTACCTCAGCGCCTATTACACCAATCTAGCCTACGCCCGTCAAGGAAAACTCTGTGACGAGCTCATGCAACATTATCAGCCTGCTTCACACGGGCTTTTATTGCAAATTAATAATTCTACAGGCTATATATACGGCATGGCAAGCCCTGATGCCCTTATGGAATGTGGTGACATGGCACAAGCCCAACACTCTGCCATGCTTGCCATGACCTTTACCCCTCACCAACGCTCTTCGCGCATGATACGAAAACTGACAGAAATCGCTATAATCAACGAAGATTATGCCATCGCCCAAAAATACCTGCATATGCTTCTCCACACCTCCCTACATAGGAAATGGGCAAAAGAACGACTTGAGTTCATCAATTCCGGCCAATGCAACTCCATCCCTTACTGGAACAATAAACGCCGAATGCTTGCTAAACAAGACACTTTATTTTCGGCCAATCAATGGCGTACTTCACTGGCCAATTTAATTGAAAGTAATCCGCAGAACAAGATGGCTGCCGATTACCTATTATGCTTCCATCTATTGAATAAAGACCTGAAACTTTTCAAAAAAGATTACGACCGCTATTATTATCCGACTTTCGGTCTGCTTCCTCCCCGTCTTTATCAAGAAGCCCTGATAGTATGTATGGACGAAAAAGATGATCCGCAAGAACAATTGAAGCATTATCGCATCCCCTTCCAAGTTTACAATGATTGCTTGCAATACCTTTCCATATATGAAGAAGCTCAGGGAGACGGACATGCTTTGCAGAAACAATTCAGAAAAACATACTGGTTCTATTATCATTACGCACAATTAAAACCATGAAAAAATCCATCATCATATCCATCATCGCCCTGGCGCTTTTCTCCTGCGGAAAACGTTCATTTCAGGATTATGTCGACTGTCCTGCACAACCGACTCTATTTCCCGACTATACAGATATCACCATTCCTTGCAACATAGCTCCTTTGAATTTCTATTTGGAAGATGCGACAAGCATTTCCGTTATCGTCCGGGGAAAGAAGGAATACCAGTATGACAGCCATTCACACAAATTCCGCTTCCCTCTGAAAAAGTGGGCAAAGATGCTCGCAAACGAAAAAGGTGATACCTTGTCGGTATCCGTTTACGCTAATCTGCCACAACAAAAGATACGCTACAAAGATTTCTATTGGTATGTTTCGCCCGACAGTATCGACCGCTATTTAAGCTACCGATTGATAGAACCGGCCTATGAAATCTGGAATATGCTGCAAGTCTGTGAACGCAACGTAGAGAACTTCAGTACCCGCCTGCTTGCTGACAACAATATTACAGACCACAGCTGCATAAACTGCCACACCTCCAACCGAGCCGCTAGTCCCACCACATTCATGCATGTACGCGGTGAAAAAGGAGGTACAATTTATAACCGAGACGGACATTTGCGGAAAATCAACACAACAACAGAACACACAGCCGGTGCGGTCTATGGAGAAATTTCCCAGAATGGACGGTTCGGTATCTTTACGACTGCTGAAATTATCCCTATGTTACATAGTTACCGCACCGAACGTATGGAAGTTTTTGACCAACGCAGCAATCTCATACTAATAGACTTTGAACAAGGAACCGTAACCGACTCCCCTTGTATCACCGGAAAAGAATACCAAGAAACCTTTCCATGCTTTTCTGCCGACAACCAGACCATTTACTTTTGTCGTGCCCCTTATCTGCCTCAACCAGACAACACACGTCAGATGCGCTATGATCTTTATTCCATTTCCTTCAATCCCCAAACCGGACAATTAGGCGATAGTATCCATGAAGTTTTTCGAGCCTCATCCGAAAAAAAATCCGTCAGTTTCCCCAAATGCTCTCCGGACGGCCAATACCTGTTGTTTTCCGTATCTGACTATGGTACCTTCCCCATCTGGCATCCGGAAACTGACCTCTGGATGTTGGAACTTGCCACCGGAAGGATTGACAAAATGGAACAAACCAATGGACGATATTCTGACTCTTACCATTCTTGGAGCAGCAACTCCCATTGGATAGTCTTTGCTTCTAAACGGGATGATCGAGTGTACGGACGTCCTTACTTCGCCCATGTATCCAAAGATGGCAGCGTAAGCAAAGCTTTCCTTCTTCCACAAGAAAATCCGAAAACCTATCTTAATACATTTAAATCTTATAATATCCCTGAACTTTATAATACGGCAGAGACATATGATGCTCACGAATTACAAAGACTTTACTACCACAAGGAGACAGAAAGTCTTCGCTACCACGCGCAGTAAGCTCCCGAACCATCCAAACTGACGATTCAGAAGACGGTATATGTATTATTCTTCCGTCCCTACACCTCCATGCATTCCATTTGCACTACTTTCCTGCCAAGCATATCACACTAGTTATCATTCCTACTCTCTAATTGTAAAAACGAAATTGCAAATTTAGCTTTCTTCTCAACCTTTTTTCTTGTTAGTTGTTCAATGGGCATTCACTAAATCCTAACTTAAATGAAGACAATCTTAAAAGTAATGTTTCTGTTATGCGGTGCCGGACTTATTCCCTCCGCAGCTAAAGCGCAAGAAAAAGTAGTTATTGATGACGAAGCTCCCAACGGCATCGTCATGGTCACCCTCGACAAGGCGGGTGACGAAATCGTCCGTATCATGAACGAGTCGCAGTTCAGATATATCCACGACCCACAGGCTCCCCGTTTCCTACTGATGGATAAGAAAGGGAAGTTTGCCCTCGGTATCGGTGGATATGTACGCGCCACAGCCGAGTATGACTTCGGAGGCATTGTGGATAACATAGACTTTATCCCTGCTGATATCCCGAATTTCAGCAAAGTGAAGAATCAGTTCCAAATGGATGCACGCACTTCCACTATCTTTCTGAAACTGGTGGGTCACACCAAACTGTTGGGTGATTTCGTGGTATACACAGCCGGTAACTTCCGGGGCGGTGACAAAGCGTTCCAATTGCGTAATGCCTATATGTCGTTCCTTAACTTCACCGTGGGTTACACTTACGGCGGTTTCATGGACCTGGCAGCCTTGCCTTCCACCATCGACTACCAGGGACCTAACGGTGCCAGCTTTTACCGTGCCACCCAACTTGCTTACACGTACAAAGGCCTGAAGAATTGGCGTTTTCACGCTTCTATAGAAGTACCAAGCGTAGACGGCACTACCAACGACCAGCTTACAGTTGCCCAGCAACGCATGCCGGACTTCACCGCTTACGCCCAGTACGGTTGGGGAACAAACAGTCATCTCCGTGTAGGCGGCCTGGTACGCAGCATGACTTATACCAGCACACTCAGCGACAAAGCATCCGACGTAACCGGATGGGGTGTACAGGCATCCACTTCTTTCAATCTCAGCAAGAAATGGGAGATTTTCGGGCAAGCCACTTACGGAAAAGGTATCGGACAATATCTGAATGACATCAGCAACCTGAATGTGGACATCGTTCCCGACCCGGAAAAAGAGGGTAAGATGCAGGCATTGCCCATGTTGGGATGGTTTGCCGGAGCACAATATAACATCTGCCCGAAGGTGTTCGTATCCGGAACTTACAGTATGTCCCGGCTTTATTCTGAAAATGGTTACCCAGACAATCAGGCAAGCAGCTACCGTTACGGACAGTATCTTGTGGCGAACGTGTTCTGGAATGTCACTCCCAATATGCAGGTAGGGGCGGAATACTTACGCGGCTGGCGCACGGATTTCAGTAACTCTACGCATCATGCCAACCGAATGAATCTATTGGTGCAGTATTCGTTCTAAGGTAAAGTATTGATTAAAATAGCAAAAGAAACAAGAATGGTGCAAATCATCTGATAGTATAGTAACTAAGAGATTTGCACCATATCTTTTGTCTTTCTTTTCTCTTTATTGTCGGTCTTTGGTCATCCCCCCAAATATTACCATAGATTTCTACGTGCCAGAACTTCTTCTGTTGTATATCCTCTTCCCGCCTTACTGTCTTCCCGTGATTTCCTCAACTCCTCCTTCAACTCCTCCACCGTAAACTGGCAAGGGGCGTTCCGGTAATCATATTCTTCTTCCTCTTGCATCAGGCGCAAGGCATAGTCACGTATTTCCTGTACGATTCTCGGATTCTCAATCTGCATTACAGACTGCACAGTTTCCACTTTCAGTCTGTTTAAGTCGAGTCCATAAGTCGCAGCAGGCTCATTCACCGTTTGCTTTTGTTCTTCGGAATCAGGATATTTTTTCATAATCGCTCCTTTCTATAATATTGCATCAACAAAAGTACATAATATTATCCGTAATAGCTCCCCGTTTCTCTTAAAAGTTTTCTTGAAAAGGAATATCCGGGAAATACGACAAAGCCGCCTCAAGTATAATATACCCAAGGCGGCTTCTGCTATATAAATAAGTAATTATGAAATCAGAAACTGTAATCGATGCTAAGGCCGAACACTTTGTTAGTACGGCTGTATACGTTCGTACCGCTCAATTTAGTGCCATTATTAATATAGTCTTGAGAAGTTTTCGTATAATCTTCATAGGTTGTCCACATATAACCCACGTTCAGATTAGCTTTTTCACTCAACTTCAACTTTGCTCCAAAGCCCAAAGTATAAGAATCGCAAGAGAAGCTGGTGTCGCTCTGATAGTCGTTAGACAATCCATAGTCCGTAATCTGACCACCGAAACTCACTGTCAGACGCTTGATTACATCCCATTCAATACCAGCCAGATACTCGTTTGTTCCCTTCGTCAGATGCTTCTGCTTGCCGCCGGCCATTCCCGCACTCTTATCATCAAAGAAGTGATACTCTACAGATGCACGCAACACCGGAAGAAATTCATAAGCAGCAGCTACAGATAACATGGAAGGTATATCATTGGGAGTATTCACACCATGTTTGTAATCCGCCAATTCACTTTCAGCAGCACCAATCATACGAAGCGAGTTCGCTTTAGTGGAATTTTCAATGTTCAAGTTAGCCTTAAACTCATATTTTGCACCAATGTTCAGCTTGCCCAACTTGGCATCCAAGCCGATAACCGGAGTAAATCCCCATCCGGTCTGGTCACAATCCAGGTCTATGCCGATAAGCTCCGTGCCAACAGGTATCGTTCCTCCGGCAGGAGAAGGCAAATCTACGGCAGCACTGGCCTTCAATGCACCCTGGTAGCCACCGGTGAAATAGTTCATGCGACCGCCCGCAAAAGCAGAAAGCCAATCCGTTACCTTATAAGTCAAACCCAACTGTACAGAGTAGATGTACTGTTTGCCATCCATGTAGCTTTTCAACGAATAGGCATTGCTCGGAATTTTTTGGGCTCCCAATCCGCCTATCACCATAGCATCGAACATGGGAAGACCATCATCAAACGAGGCCTTTCCTCCACCGCCGGTAATACCGAAAAAACCGGAAAGTGTCCAATCACCCATCTTATAAGCAGCAAACAAACTGGGAATGACAGGCGCAGACGCCTTACCCTCATAATACTTATTCAGCCCCAAACCTTCGCATGAAGCATCGATATTTCTTGTCTGGAAAGCACTCTGAATACTCAAAGACATATGAAAACCGTCATTCGGCAAAAATGCCAAACCTGCCGGATTGGACAAAGCACCATCTATTTCTGTTGTAGCACCACGAGACAGCATACGAAGAAAAGCAGCATGCTGATTGGTATTCGTCAGCAGTCCTCCTGCAAAAGTTGAAGTTGAAACGATTAGCATCATAAAGCTAATCAAGCTAATTTTTCTCATCTAAATCTTTTTTAATTGTTAGCGGGCGCAAAGGTACAACAATATTGCACATCAGAAAGTGTTTTGTGCAAAAAGATGCATTACTGGCTAAAATTAATTGAAAAAAGAAACTGTTTCTAATGAAACGGATAAAGAAAAGATATGGAGGATGTATAACAGAACCGTAAGGAGAGAATCCCGTAATCATGAACAACGAATCATAATCCCGCAACCAACTAATCTCAAACATGCAAGAAACTAATCTCTGCACCGCAAGAAACTAATATTTTCCTTGCATCTAATTATTCATACTATAACTATTTAAGTTTCTTACAATATCTGTTGTAAGAAACTAATATAACTATTGTAAGAAACAAATACAATTTATGTATGAATAATTAGATGCAAGGAAAATATTAGTTTCTTGCGGCGCGGATATTAGTTTCTTACGGTGCAGATATTAGTTTCTTGCAAGAGCAGAATTAGTCTGCCGCAAGTGCGCAATTGACAAAGAAGGCTACCCGTACCCCCCCCTGCAACTTCTGAACCTTATCATTCACACACGTGTTATTTATACTATATATACTAAATTTTAAAAACTTCAGAAATCATGGCATACACAATTGCTTTTTTCGGCAGCAAGCCCTATGACGAGGCTTCATTCAATGAAAAGAATAAAGAGTACAATTTTGAACTCCGCTATTATAAAGGGCACCTGAACAAACACAACGTGATATTGACACAGGGTGTGGATGCCGTCTGCATATTCGTAAACGACACCGCAGATGCGGAGGTGCTACGCATGATGGCCGACAATGGTGTGAAATTACTGGCACTGCGCTGTGCCGGCTACAACAACGTAGACCTGAAAGCAGCAGCCGAATGTGGTATCACAGTGGTACGTGTACCCGCCTATTCGCCCTATGCCGTAGCTGAATATACCGTTGCCCTCATGCTTTCGCTGAACCGGAAAATCCCCCGTGCCACCTGGCGCACCCGCGACGGCAACTTCTCCCTTCACGGATTGCTTGGTTTCGACATGTACGGAAAGACAGTCGGTATCATCGGCACTGGAAAAATCGCCAAGAAGCTTATCATGATTCTGCGCGGCTTCGGAATGAATGTCCTTGCCTATGACCTGTATCCCGACTACAACTTTGCCCGCGAACACCAGGTAGTATATACCACGCTGGACGAGCTTTACCACAGTTCGGACATCATTTCCCTGCACTGCCCCCTCACCGAGCAGACCAAATATCTCATCAACGACTACTCCATCAGCAAGATGAAGGACGGCGTAATGATTATAAATACAGGGCGCGGACAACTGATACACACCAATGCCCTGATAGAAGGCTTGAAAAATAAGAAAATCGGCTCTGCCGGATTGGACGTGTACGAGGAAGAAGGTGAGTACTTCTACGAAGACCAGTCGGACCGCATCATCGACGACGACGTACTGGCACGTCTGCTTTCGTTCAATAATGTCATTGTAACTTCCCATCAGGCATTCTTCACCCGGGAAGCATTAGGAAACATTGCTTCGACTACATTGCAGAATATCAGGGAGTTTGCAAGCGGGAAAGCTTTGGAGAATGAAGTAAAAATATAGAATTAACAATTCTGTACAAGTAATAAATAAACAGTAACATCTGGTTATAAACTTTTTCACAACCAGTTTGTTATCTATGCATATCAACCATTTAAAAGAAAGAAATAAATTATGAAAAAAGTAATAGACAAAGCGGAAAGCCGTGGACGTGCTCTATATGACTGGCTCGACAGCCACCATACTTTCAGCTTCGACACATACTATAACCCACGCCGTATGAACTTCGGCGCCTTACGCGTATTGAACGATGACCGTGTATCTCCGGGAAAAGGCTTCGGCACCCACCCGCATAAGAACATGGAAATCATCTCCATCCCCCTGAAAGGTAAGCTGAAACATGGCGACAGCCAGAAGAACAGCCGCACCATCACTGTGGGTGACATACAGACCATGAGCGCAGGTACCGGTATCTATCACAGCGAAATGAACGGCAGCGATACCGAACCGGTAGAATTCCTGCAAATCTGGGTAATGCCGGAGAAGCTGAATACTCCTCCCGCCTATCAGGATTATGACATCCGCCCATTGCTGCGCAAGAACGAAATGACGCTGATTGTCTCGCCGGACGGTGATGCTCCCGCCAAAATGTTGCAGCAGGCATGGTTCTCCATCGGCGAGATAGAGGCCGGAAAGAAGATAGGCTACCACATGCACCAATCTCACGCCGGTGTGTACATCTTCATCATCGAAGGTGAAGTGAAGGTGAACGACACCGTACTCTCACGCCGTGACGGTATGGGCGTATATGACACCAGTAGCTTTGAGCTGGAAACGCTGAAAGACTCGCACATTCTGCTGATAGAAGTGCCGATGTAAGTCTTTTAGATAAAAATAACAGCTAAAAGCCGAGGTTTGTGTGGCGTTTTTCGTAATATTGCGCTATAATTTAACCCGTGCATGAAACTTGATTACATTTACCATAGCGGCTTCGCGATTGAAGCGGACGGAGTGACGGTCATTATCGATTACTACAAAGATTCCTCTGAAACGGAATATAATAAAGGTATCGTTCATGACTATTTGCTGGGAAGACCCGGAGAACTATATGTGCTCTCTTCCCACTTTCACCCCGACCACTTTAATCGCGAAGTTCTTTTATGGAAGGCCGAACGCCCGGATATTCACTACATCTTCTCCAAAGACATCCTGAAACATCGCCGTGCAGCGCGTGAGGATGCTACCTATATTAATAAAGGTGATGTGTACGAAGACCGGAATATCCGTATCGAAGCATTCGGTTCCACGGACGTGGGAATCTCGTTCCTGATTGACCTGCAAGGTGTACGGCTGTTTCATGCCGGCGACCTGAACAACTGGCACTGGAGCGAAGAATCCACCCCGCAGGAAATCCGGAAAGCGGAGGGTGACTTCCTTGCCGAAGTAAAATGCCTCCAGCAGACCGCCCCTTCGGTAGACGTAGCCATGTTTCCCGTGGACAACCGCATTGGAAAAGATTATATGAGAGGTGCGGAACAATTCGTGGAACGGATAAAGACCGCTATATTTGTACCTATGCACTTCAGCGAGGAATACCAGGGCGGGAATGCTTTCCGGATATTTGCCGAAAGCAAAGGGTGCCGTTTCCTGTCCATAACCCGCCGGGGCGAAAGTTTCGATATAACTCAATAAAACATACCTATTATGAAAAATTTGACACAATTTCTTTTAGTACTGTTATGCGTCTGTCTGCCGGCTACCGTGTTTGCAGACTCGACCAAAGACAAAGACGATGACAGCAAGTATTTGGCAGGCGCAGTGCCCGAAGTTGATGGGAAAGTCGTATTCACCAAAGAATTCAGCATCCCCGGCATGTCTCAGGAAGAAATCTTCAAACGTATGCAGAACTGGATGGAAGCACGTTTGAAAAAGAATGAGAACAACAGCCGTGTAGTCTATACCAATCCCGAAGAGGGACAAATCGTGGGTACCGGTGAAGAATGGATTGTATTCAGCTCAAGTGCGCTTTCACTGGACCGTACAAAGATTCTTTATCAGCTTTCTGTGGTTTGCGCACCCGAGAAGTGTACAATGGAAGTAGAAAAAATCCGCTATAACTATCGCGAAGGAAAAGAAAAATATACAGCGGAAGAATGGATTGTAGACAAGTATGCGCTGAACAAAGCCAAAACCAAATTAGTACGCGGACTTGCCAAGTGGCGCAGAAACACTGTTAACTTTGTAGACGACCTTGCCTTGGGAGCAGCTGAAGCCCTGAGCGCTTCTACTATCAAGAAAGCTGCCGAAACGGCTGAAAAACAGGAAGAAAAGAAAGAAGAAAAGAGTGCGATCAACTCCGGCCCGATAGTCATTGCACCCAAGACAGCAGTTGAAGTGAAAGCTCCGGCAGAAACGACAAAAGTGACAGTGGTTCCTGCCACTCCGCTTACTCCTGCTACTCCTGCCACATCAGGCGCAACACCGGGTTACAAGGAAGTAGCTCCCGACCAGTTACCTACCAATGCCATTCAGATGGGTGCAGGCAAATTAGTGCTTGTAATCGGTTCGGATGCTTTCAACATGACCATGATGACAGCTAATGCCGGTGGTTCGCTGGGTAAATCGTCAGGTAAGCCTGTAATATTCAGCTTCCTCTCTCCCGATCAGCCTTACGAGCAAATGGAGAAAGCCGAAACGTATACAGTACGTTTCTATCCGGCCAACCAGACAGAACCGTCTGTTGTTCTGGAATGTAAGAAGATGCCTTCACAAGCTCCTATGGAAGGTCAGCCACGTATGTATGTGGGTGAGATTGTGAAAGCGTTCGTAAAATAAATATAGACTATAAATAATAGAATGATGAATTACCGTGCCGCCATGCTGCATAGTAATTCATCATTCTTGATTAATAACCTAATAATTAACAATATGGAAGTAAAAAGTAAATTCGACCACTTCAATATCAATGTCACCGATCTAGAACGCAGCATCGCTTTCTACGAAAAGGCATTGGGACTGAAAGAACATCACCGCAAAGAAGCCTCAGACGGCTCTTTCACGCTGGTTTATCTGACAGACGGCAGCACAGGTTTCTTGCTGGAACTGACGTGCCTCAAGGATCATCCGCAGACTTATGAACTGGGAGAGAACGAAAGCCATTTGTGCTTTCGCGTAGCAGGTGATTATGATGCCATCCATCAATATCACAAAGAAATGGGATGGGTATGTTTCGAAAATACAGCTATGGGATTATACTTCATTCATGATCCGGATGACTACTGGATTGAAGTTCTTCCGGTAAAATAGGGATAAGGAGGTGCGTTAAAACTCTGATAAGCGCACCATTTTGTCATCCTGAGCCTGTCGAAGGATCTCCTCTCTATGCATTCAGTTGAGCAGATCCTTCACTACATTCAGGATAACAGAGCTAAATGACAGTGATTTGTTATGGGGTTTATTTATGACGGTTCGCCCTTTTCTTCCGTATATCTGCTTTCATTTTCGCAGCGCCGGAACCGTGTTTTCCGGTAATATACGATTTCTTCCTGGCTTTAGTCTTTATCTTTCCATCTTCTTGAGGTTTATCTTTCTTTCCTTTAAAGACGATACCACCCATCATTGCATCTTCTACACTCATATATTCGATTTCTTTTTATTATTATTCTTTGACCGGTACAAAGATAGTTTTTTTCTGCTAATGGATGGCATTTTTCGTATCTTTGCGCCAACTTTTAAAGACTGAATAGAATGAATACCGCTCTGCTTTCTGCTGACAAAGACCCAATGGGGGTTGCCATTGCTGATTATTTCAAACGACATAGGGCTGACCGCCTGCGAGTTTTCTCTTCACAATTTGACGAAGACGAAATACCGGTGAAAGAGTTATTCCGTACGGAAAAGCAAATGCCTGTTCTGGAACGGAGCGCCCTGCAATTGGCTACGGGCAAAATTCTGGATGTAGGTGCCGGAAGCGGTTGCCACAGCCTTGCCTTGCAAGAAGCAGGCAAAGATGTGCATGCCATTGATATTTCACCTCTTTCGGTAGAAGTGATGCAACAACGAGGCGTGCGACATGCCACACTGACCAATCTGTTCGACGAACACTTCTATGAGTCCTACGACACCATCTTAATGCTGATGAACGGTTCGGGTATCATCGGGAAATTGGAAAATCTGCCCGTTTTCTTCAGGAAAATGAAGTTATTGCTTCGCCCAGGCGGCTGCATTCTTATGGATTCCAGCGATTTGAGATATCTGTTTGAGGAAGAGGACGGAAGTTTCGTTATCGACCTGGCAGGGAATTATTATGGAGAAGTAGATTTTCAGATGCAATATAAAGATATTCAGGGGGAGTCGTTTGACTGGCTTTATATTGACTTCCAAACTCTCAGCCTTTATGCTGCTGAAAATGGTTTCCAGGCGGAATTGGTAAAAGAGGGAAAACACTACGATTATTTAGCCAAGTTGACCTTAAAATAAGGCCAACTTGGATTATTGGTTCTTTATTTCTTTGCCAGCATTTCGTCTATCTTCTTCACCAGTGCGGCAAATTCTTTTTCATTATACAAGCGGGTCAGCATCACGATGCGGCCATCCTTGTCAATAAGCACATTGCGGGTGATTCCTGCTTTACGTAGCGCATATTTGGCAAATATATCTGCACCGGGGTCCAATCCCAACGGATAAGTAACACCGGTTGATTTACCGAACGCAATCACTTTATCCAACGGTTCGTCACGGTCTATGCCGATAAGGGCAAAGTCAGAGTTGTCTTTATGTTTCAACCAGATATCTTTTTCTATGAAAGGCATCTCCTTACGGCAGACACCACACCAACTGGCTGTGAACTGCAACATCACCACCTTACCGCGAAGTTCGGAAAGAGTGACTTTCTTGCCATCTGTCAGGGTAATGGTAAAATCGGGAGCCATCTCCCCCACTTTCACTATGTAGCCGACATCATCGGCAGCCACTTCCTGCGCTTTGCCTGACAGACAACAAAGGGCGAACAGGATAAAAATCAGACTTTTTAAAGTTTTCATTAATCATCTATTTTTAAAGTTTTACTCAAAACGGAAACAATAACGGGAGCACAAATATCATCACAATTCCCATAATTATCTGTAAAGGCAAACCAACTTTAACATAATCCATGAATGTATAACGTCCCGCCTGCATCACCAATGCATTGGGCGGAGTAGAGAACGGAGAGGCAAAGCACATACTTGCCGCCACAGTAACAGCAAACAGGAACGGGAAAGGACTCAGTTCCAATTGTATTGCAGATTGGAGGGCAATCGGCGCCAGAAGCACCGCCGTAGCCGTGTTACTGATAAACATAGTCATCAGCGAAGTAGTGAAGTAAATGCCTGCAAGCAGCACGTATGGTCCATAACTACCAAGCCCGTTCACCAATGATTTAGAGACTAAATCGGATGCTCCTGTCTTCTCCAAAGCTAATGACATGGGCATCATGGCGGCAATCAGTACGATGCTTTCCCAGTTAATAGTCTTATAGGCTGCCTCCACATTGCGAAAACAGCCGGTAAGCACCATCAGCAGTCCTGCAATCATCACCGCCGTTACAGGAGCAACAGGTATGAAATCGAACATCATCATCACTACCATTCCCAACATGATAATTGCGGCAACAGGCGCTTTATGGTTAAGCGTCACTTTTGCAGCCTCAGCCAGCGGTTGACCGAGTACTACCCAATCTGAAGGGTCATCATTTAACCGGGCTATATTCTCCCAAGTACCCTGCACCAGCAATACATCTCCCGAATGCATTTTCTCGTCTTTCAGATTCTTCAGGATGTACTGGCGTTTGCGCTGAATACCCAGAATATTCACACCGAATTTCTCACGGAAACCAGAATCTTTCACCGGTTTGTTTACCAAATTGGAAGCAGGCATCAATACGATTTCAGCAATACCGATTTCTGTGAACTCAAGCTCCTCACTCTTAGATTCTACTGAACCTTCCGCCGTATGTGTATCCAGCAATTTCAATGCATTTTCTTCGGCAAGGCGTTCTACATTGGAAAAGTCGCCCAATACGTAGAGAATATCATTTTCCTGAATAACCGTATTGGCAGCAGCCATCTCTTGGCTCATCGTCTTGAAGAAATGACGGCGGGAAGAAGAAGATTGGCGGCGAACCTCCATAATTCCCGCATTATAGCGCTGCGGGATATTCAATTCTTGTATGGTTTTTCCGACTAAAGGTGATTTGCTTTCCACTTGTACCCGGCATAAATTCTGGAACAATTGGTACTCTCCTGCCAGTTCTTTCAGTGATTTATTCTTTTTCCCTTTACGGGTTTTATCTCCCTTCTTAGTCAGGAACATCTTACTCAACGGAATCAGTACGATCAATCCGACAGTTACGCAAACCAGACCTACAGGAGTAAACGAAAAGAAAGTAAGTGGTGCATATCCCGCAGAAGTCAATGCTTCCTGAATGACAAGGTTAGGCGGCGTACCAATCAGTGTCATCATACCACCCATGCTACTGGCAAATGCAAGCGGCATCAACAGGCGACTGACATTGATTTGCGAACTCATAGCCATACTGACTACAATAGGAAGCATCAAAGCCACCGTTCCGGTATTGCTGACAAAAGCACCGATAAAGGCGGTCACCAATATAATGAGAACAAATAGTTTCAGCTCACTGTCACCGGCTAATTTCAGGATACGGCTGCTTATCATCTTCGCCAGTCCCGTTTGGAAAATAGCACCGCCCACAACAAATAGTCCTATCATCATTATCACTACGGAATTGGAGAACCCTGTCAATGCTTCCTCCGGTGTCAGAATGCCGGATATGATTAGCAACACTAAGGCACAAAGCGCCACCAAATCTGAGCGTACTTTGCCGCTCATAAAAAATATCGCAGAAAGAAATAAAATAATGAGGGTAATATACATATAGATATAAAATTTGTATGTTTATAAACACTTCAACAGCGTTTTTTGTTCTATAGAGTTGCAAATATCACAAAAATCAGAACGATAGACAAGAGGGTGAATCCTTTTTAAACTAAATAAACGACAAATATCTCACTAAATTCGCAATAAAAGATGGATTATTAACAATATATTCATACCTTTGAATCCGGGAACAGTAACACGGGCTTATACTTTTTATCAGTTAAATTCTATAACAATAATGGGAAACGGCAACACAATTACAGGCACCTTCAACGGAACAGTCCATCTGGAATATCTGCCATGTATTAATTATGCAATGATCCACAACCATGTGCCTTCATGCAATTTCTGCGAACTTTTGAACAACGATGAGGTTGACTGGAACCATGTCAAAGTTGCAATAGACGGTGAACTCATTAAGCATTCAGAAAGTATTCTGGAAATAATTCCGCAGGGACAGAACATTCAAATCAACAGCCTGAAAATATCACCCGAAAACGAAAAACTGATAGAACTGACAGAGGGTATTGATACCCACTTCAATCTGACGATTGCCATCTCCGACGAAATAGTCCATCAGCAAACATTCCCCATCAAACTGATGGCTTATGACCAATGGACCGGTGCCCGTATCATGCCCGAACTTTTAGCCACTTTTGTCACTCCCAACCATCCCATACTTTCAAGAATAAGCGTAAAGGCTTCCCAATTTCTGGAGAAGTGGACAGGCAACTCCGCTTTGGATGAATATCAGACACAAGACCCTAATCGCGTGCGTGCCCAGGTGGCTGCCATTTATGAAGCACTCCGATCCGAATCTTTAATATACTCCACCATCCCTGCCAGTTTCGAAACGATGGGACAGCGCATACGTCTGGTGGACAATGTGCTTACCAGCAAGTTGGGTACATGTATTGACCTGACTTTGCTTTATGCATCTTGCCTGGAAGCCATCGGGATCCATCCCCTTCTGGTCTTATTAAAGGGACACATTTTTGTAGGCGCATGGCTCACAGAGGACATCTATCACCAAACAGTAGGAGATGATGCTTCTTTTCTTCTGAAAGGAAGCGCAAACGGTATCAGCGATATTGTATTGGTAGAAACAACTGCCCTCACGTCCTCTCAGAATATTTCGTTTGAAGAAGCGGTAACAACGGCTCAAAAGGAACTCAAGGAAGAAAGTAAGTTTGAGTTGTTCATTGATGTATATAGATGCAGGCTCGATAAAATCCGGCCATTGCCGCAACGTATAAATCATAATGGTGAGTGGCAAATTGAAAACGCCGGAATAGAGCATGAGAATGCGACCGGAAAAGTGAACCAGTTAGACCGCTATGAAATAAGGCTGGAGGACAGCAAGGAGCAAATCACCAAACAGATTATTTGGGAAAGAAAATTACTGGATTTTTCCCTACGTAATAATCTGATCAACATCAGACTTGGCAGAAGGGTCATACCTTTCATATCTTTCGCAATAGACCGTTTAGAAGATCACTTGCAGGCCGGAGAGAATTATCAGATACTGGCCAGCCCTACTAAAAGCAAAATAGAACCGGGCGAAACAGGATTATATGATTCTTCACTCTGGAAAGAAAATCTGGAAGAGTTAGTTATCAATGAGCTGAAAAATAAAAAGCTCCGCTCTTATCTGACCGAAAGCGAATTACAGAACTCACTCAAATTCATATATCGAACCTCGCGAACTGCTATTGAAGAGAATGGTGCCAATTCGCTGTTTTTAGTTTTAGGGATTTTGAAATGGTACGAATCCGCAAAGAGCGTGAAACCCCGCTTCGCTCCTATCCTGCTACTGCCGGTAGACATTATACGCCGTGGCGGCACAAGCGGGTATATCATTCGTACAAGGGACGAAGAAATTATACTGAACATTACATTGGTGGAACTACTGAAGCAGCAGTTCAGTGTAAACCTCTCCGGCCTTAACCCATTGCCGAAAGATGAAAGCGGTGTAGATCTGAAAAAGATATTTGCAGCTATCCGTACCTGCATCCGCAATATGAAAGGCTGGGATGTAGTGGAAGAATCCATGTTAGGACTATTCTCATTCAATAAGTTTGTCATGTGGAATGATATTCACAGTAATGCGGACAAACTGAAAGAGAATGCCATCATAGCCAGTCTGATGGAAAACCGAATCCAGTGGCAGGACACAACGCCGGAAGTTGACGCCAGAGAAGTAGATAAGAATTGCACACCTGACAAGTTCTCCATCCCTGTCGACGTAGATTCTTCACAGTTGGAAGCTGTCATTGAATCAGGGGAAGGGAAAAGCTTTATATTACATGGTCCTCCGGGAACCGGAAAATCCCAGACCATCACCAATATGATAGCCAATGCCTTGTATAAGGGAAAACGCGTGCTATTCGTCGCGGAAAAGATGGCTGCACTTTCTGTTGTACAAACTCGTCTGACTAAAATAGGATTAGCCCCGTTCTGCCTGGAGCTGCACTCCAATAAAGTCACTAAATCCCATTTCCTGGCTCAGCTTCAGAAGGCCATAGAAGCTATTCATATCCAGTCACCGGCCCAATTTGAAAGTACTTCAATGCAATTGTTTGAGCGCAGAAGAAAGCTGATTGATTACATGGAAGCGTTGCACCACCCTCATGCATCCGGTTTTTCTCTCTACGACTGTATAACAAATTATTTATCCATACAGGGGGACGAACTCTCCATTGACTTTTCCTCATTGAACACCATCACAAAGGATAAACTTACAGCACTTTGCGAAAAGATACAGGAACTGGATACGGTATTTTTAATAACAGGGCATCCGCAGGAACATCCACTAAAAGGATTGGAACCGTACAATACTTCCATCGAAAGTTGCCAAAGGATGCAGGAAGAACTCAGGCATCTCATAGATTTATTCACTCTGATTACGGCAAGCAGAAAGGTACTTTCAAGTAATCTGGGCATTGCAATACCGGATAGCTGGACGGGAATCAACTGGATGAGTGAAATAAGTGACTTACTTCTCTCTATTCCGTATCTGAACAAATCATTATTAGAGATAGGCGGAAACGCTAATCTGATAGAAGAATGGAAAGATATCATTCTCGCAGGTAGTGAACGGGACCGGATACAAACAGAATTGTACAAAGATTACATACCCCAGATTCTTGAAGAAAATGCATTCATCCTCCAACAGGAATGGAAGGCAATTGAAATGAAGTGGTTCCTGCCAAGATTCTTCGCAAAACGTTCTTATCTCAAAAAGCTAAGACTTTACAATGCGAGTTTGCAGGAAGAACAGATACCAAAGCTTTTGGAAAAGCTCAATCTTTATGATAGAAACAATAAGATAGTCCAGGAGCAATCTTCCGAATTGTCATCCCTCTTTGGTTTCTTAGGAAGAAAGAATAAGGAAAAATGGGAGGATATCACTTCCATATTGGAGAAAATTCCAATGATCTACCGCACTTTAGTAGAATATTCGGAAATAGCCCGACAACCGTTTGCAGAAATTCTGAATCAAATTGCAAGCAAGATTGACGTTGATTGGAGCGCATTCAGGCAGTCTAATGAAGCTACATTCAGACAATCAGTTAACGCCACTCACGAACTGAATGCAGTACTAAACAGAATGAAAGGTTTATGTCACATGCAAATACCCGACAGCGACCTCGAAATGAAATTGCCGGTTCTTCTTCATACATGGCTGACCCATTTCGATCAGATAAAGGATTGGGGACAGTGGTGCCTCCGCAAAAAGGAACTGGAATCCCAGAATTTGGATGTGGTGATCAATTACATAATCGATAAGCACAAGACTGGTTCAGAAGCAGCAAATGCGTATATGAAAGGTGTTTATCATCAATTAGCAATAAAAGCCGTTGATGCAGACGAAACTTTGCGTCTTTTCAACGGATTGCTGTTTGAAGAGATGATTAACAAATATAAGTCTCTGACTACAGAATTCCAGGAATTAAGTAAGAAAGAGTTATATTGCAGGTTGGCAGCAAAAATACCTTCTCTGACCATGGAAGCTGCATCCAGTTCTGAAATAGGAATTCTGAAAAGAAACATTTCAAATGGAGGACGCGGTACGTCTATCCGAAGAATCATAGACCAAATTCCCACCTTATTACCCAAACTGTGTCCATGTATGCTGATGAGTCCGATATCAGTAGCGCAATATATCGACCTGGATGCAGAGAAATTCGATCTTGTCATCTTCGATGAAGCCTCTCAAATGCCCACCAGTGAAGCTGTCGGTGCAATAGCACGCGGCAAGGCATTGGTTGTAGTGGGTGACCCCAAGCAAATGCCACCGACAAGCTTCTTCTCTTCCTCGCAAGTTGATGAAGAAGAAGCCGAGTTTGATGATATGGAGAGTATTCTGGACGACTGTATATCACTGTCAATCCCATCCCGCTATCTGACCTGGCACTATCGCAGCAAGCACGAAAGTCTGATTGCTTTCAGTAATTCACAATATTATAATGGGAAATTATATACTTTCCCTTCCGTGGATGACAGAGTCTCAAAAGTACGCCTGGTTCAAGTCAACGGCTCATACGACAAAGGACGTACGCGCAGCAATTATGCCGAAGCGGAAGCCATTGTGAAGGAAATACTACATCGCCTGCAAACGCCGGAGTTTTCCGAAAGAAGCATAGGTGTGGTTTCTTTCAGTCAGGTACAACAGAATCTGATAGAAGATATGCTTATAGAGGAGCTGAACAAATATCCGGAATTAGAAGAAAAAGCTTTCCAAAGCAACGAACCTATCTTCATCAAAAATCTGGAGAATGTGCAAGGAGATGAACGGGATGTCATTCTTTTCTCCATAGGATACGGGCCTGATAAAAATGGTAATGTATCCATGAATTTCGGTCCGCTGAACAATCAGGGCGGTGAACGCCGCCTGAATGTGGCAGTGTCTCGCGCCCGTTATGAAATGATTATCTTCTCAACTTTGCGTTCGGAGCAAATTGATTTGAAGCGTACCAAATCCAAAGGTGTGGAAGGTTTGAAGAAGTTTCTGGAATTTGCAGAACGTGGCACCTCTCCCATTCCGGCCGTTCAACTTCAAAATCAAAAACAAAGTAATTTGATAACCTTAATAGCACAGGAGCTTACACAACGTGGCTATAAAGTAGATACTTTGGTGGGGCGATCAAATTTCAAAGTAGATTTGGCCATCGTTAATCCAGAACAGCCGGATACATATATCTTGGGAATCTTATGCGATGGCAAGAACTATTATGAAACCAAAACTACCAGAGACCGTGAGATTGTGCAACCCAACGTCCTACAAATGCTCCATTGGAATGTCATGCGTGTATGGTCTGTTGACTGGTTTGAACATAAAGAGAATGTGGTGGAACGCATTATCAAGAAACTGGAAGACGTAAAAAACATCAGAAGAGAGGAACAATTTCTTCCTCCGATACAACCAGTCGCTCTGAAAACATTCAGTATCGACAATGAACCAATTGTGGAATTAGTAAACAGCCGAGAAAAGGAATACATTTTTGCCGATTTACCAGAAATCAGCTACAGCACGGATATTAATAAAGTAATGGCTTCATCCTATCAGGTAAAAAGGCAACTTGAACAGATAGTACGAGTTGAACAACCTATAACAAATACCTTATTATATAAGAGAATCTTACGCATCTGGAAACTGACAAGAGTAACCACCCGTTTACAAGTATTCATTGACAGTCTCCTTAAAGACGTATATAAAGACCCCTTATCCGGAAATACCATCATTTACTGGGAAAATAAAGAGAAAGCTAAAGACTCCGACTTTTACCGCATCAATTCCAAACGCGATATTTTAGATATTCCTGTTCTGGAAGTTATGAGCGCCGCCCGCTATGCCATAGAGCAACAAATATCTATGCCGATGGAAGATCTGAAACGGCTGATTTCCCAACTGCTTGGCTTCAGCAGAAAAGGTGCAAACTTAGATATTGCAACGGAACAGGCTATACAAATCCTGATTGAAAGAGGAATATTCAAACATATAGACGGAATGGTATCCATGAACGATTAAAATTCATAAGTGCACTACATTCATACAATTTAGCACCCAAAAGAAATAAAGTCCTAACACCAGGAATCTTCCCAAAAGGAAAACCTCTGAAACGCCCTATTATAAGCATTTTCAGAGTTGTTTTGAGGTTCCTGGCGAAGCTCACTTTGACTGCAAATGGCTTTGTTTGAATCATAATATTATTGTATTAAGTTGGCTTTTAAAAAATTCAACTCTAATCAACAATCAATATATGTCATATTATTGCAGTTTCTACACCCCTATATACGTCCCTGTGTTTTTTTAAGTTTACAACGAATATGTTATTTTTGAAAATCATATCCATATCGTTGTAATTCCACGTATAGTAGAACTGTTTTTCTATTAACTTCGATTATATTATTAATGAATGCCATTAACGTTTTTGAATTATAATAAGTTCCATTGGTTTCATCAAAATGAATTCTGACTTGACTAAAAGCAAAAGACATACGTATTTCTGTCATTTTTTGATATTCTTCAGGAGAAAAATAGGGTTCATATGACATTGCCGATTTTAAATAATAATCAAACTTGCTAATATAATCTTTTAACAACCGAACTAAACTTTTAGGTATTTCAATTAAATTATTCTCTGAATTTATTGAATAATCAAATTTTGCTATTTCTCTAAATACAGATTCTTCAGTATCTAAGGCAGTCAACCAATCATCTCCCCATATTTTTCTGGATAATTCAGAAAAATCATCTTTGAATAATCTCAAATCTTCAACGGCATTGGCTAATACGGCACGTGCTTTTCTTGTTTGAATTCTGAATTCTGAAATAATATAAAAAATCATACCAGCAATATAACTACAAGATAGGCTAAATGCTATTATATTAATGGCATCTACAGTACTTTGAGAAAAAGGAGAAGGTATTTTCACCTCATCAAAATAGTAGGCAATGACTATATAAAGACAAACCACTGATAATATCCAAATTGCAGGCTCTTTTTTGATTCTAATCCATGACAACTTTAGAATCGAACTATTTTGCTTCATATTTATCTATTTATTAAAGTTTTGGCAAAAATAGAACTTTCAAGTGGTTGAACAATAAAATATTGGCAAATATTTTGCTCGCATTGACAAAGCCACTACTTTAGTAAATAAAATAGGTATTATGGCAGAATACAATATCGCAAATAGCTTCAGAACGGATAAACCCATCAAAAGAAATGGGAAATATTCGATTCATCTAAGGGTTCGTGTCAAAGACAAAGAAATGAAACATTCAACCAATCTCGAAACGGAGAAAGAATGCTGGGACTTCAAAAAGCAGGAGCCAAAAGATAAGGCATTACTAATACAGTAAAATAAGAAGAGACAAGAATTAGACCTTCATATAAACCGAGCATTTGCAGACGGTCAGGAATTAACCATAGATTTGGTTAAGGAGTTCTATTCAGGTAAACGAAAAATAAAGCCCGAAAATCAGTCCTTCTATACTTAGCTATCTTGATTTTGTAGAACGTAAACGAAAAAAGGATTAAACTCCAAAACTATCAGGGTGTATATGACAACCCATAATGTTTTAAAAAAATTTTGGGAAGATTTTCTGATTTCAGATATTTCTTTGTCTTTTATCGAAGAGTTTGATGACCATATGCGGAAAGGATTGATATGACAATGCGATACCCAAAATATGATTTGTCTATTGCTGTCGAATCGGCAAAGAAGATAAAAACCTTTGGCTAATTCATAAGACCCACTATATAAAAGCAGTTATCAATGATTTAACTTCATAAATATTGGTAGCAATGGAATAAATCGCTACTTTTGCTGTGTTCTTCGGAGTTGATATTTTAAGAAATAAAAGAGATGCCTTGCCTATCGAAATCGCCTGCTTTTGTAAGCATATACAAGATACAGATAGCTCACCTATATCGAATGCGAACGGAGGACGGTTTTCCTTTTATCAAAATTCCTGGCAAAAAAAGTATCATGTTCAATGAAAAGGACATTGAGGGATACATGGCAACTCATAAAAAATAATGCTATTATGGAAAGTGCAATAATCTAAGGCTGAGTGAAACGAAGCCTTAGAAGAGGGTTTACGAAGTAAAGGTTGGAACTTTTTCGTTCCAATTGGTTTTCGGGCAAAATTCCGCTCGATTTCAGATTGAGTGAGAGGGGGAAGCTAAGGCTCGAAGGGTGTAAATGCTGTAAATCAAAAATAAACCTATAAATTCGTCATCAAATAACAATATGAAGAAGGCTTATAAATATAGAGGTGGTATAGGAGTGTTTGATCAAGAAGGGAAATCAATTTTTGAAAGAGATGTAAATACTCTTGCCAATAATCAGATTTACCTTCCTAGTATTGATTCATTGAATGATCCAACGGAAGGTTTCTATAATGACACTGCCATAACTTTGCTTCTTGATGTTTTTAATAATCATTCTCAGAAAGTAAAAAAGCAATATACTGAATTCCTCGATAAACTAACCCAAAAAGGAGTTTACTCTTTGAGCAACAATATAAATAACGAACTACTTTGGGCGTATTATGGGAGTGGTCATGTGGGGTTTGCGATAGAATATGACATTGATATACTAAAAGAATCGTTAAATCACAATCAATATTTTCAGTTTATTTATGATTTTAATGTCGAATATAAGGAAAGTATCCCGAATGTTGACATATCCATTCTTTTTGGAGAAAATAAAGATGTCATTCCGGCATTGAAAGTGTTTTTAGGCACTAAATCCTTATCTTGGAAACATGAAGAAGAGTATCGTTTAATCGTTGAAGAGAAAGGCTTATTTGATATAGATTACAGAGCCGTCACGGGCATTTACTTTGGGTACAGAATGGAAGATTCCGAAATTAATTTCATTATGGAAAAACTCAAAGGAAGAGATTTACGATATTATAAAATGAGATTAGTAGAGCAGGCGTATAGATTCCACCCCGAATCCATTGAAGATAAATATATTGATGCCCCAAAATACCATGCGAATGAATTGGTTTATGACTTAGACGAACTTCTTCTTCCCGAAGATATTTTGGGAAAAGAAGCCTATGCATACAAAGATAGACTTGTTGAAGCTCTTGAGATAGTTAAACACGAGCCTCTAATCAACAAAATTTATATTGCTAATATTAGCATTGAATCGGGTAATCCAATTTTTATAATATGGGCTTATACAAATACGAAAGCACCTCCTGTGAAAGAATTTAGATTTGGTTTAGACAAAAACGGAGTACTTATAAAAATAAAAGAAATAAGACACTAAGAATGGGGCAAATTTTAGGAATTGATCTTGGCTCAAATTCGATTGGTTGGGCTATTGCAGATACTCAAAAAAACGAGGTAATAAATCTGGGCTGTAAAATCCACGAGAACCCGATTGACAAAATAAATATCAATGGAGTAACAGTCTTGGATAAATCGAAGGGAAAGACAAAAAATGTATTAGTATTGTTTAGCAAGATATACAAATTCTTCTCCGATAACCAATCATTCCTGATTTTGTTTTTTCTACAGATCATTACATTCTCTCTCATGCTAATGAATCTTCACGACTGGAAATTCTGGTTTAGTATATCATTTGCGGTTTTGCTGGCTTTACTAAGTTTTGCAAATAAATAAATCTGCTATGAATAATAGAGAAATAAACAAAAAGAAGCATCTTTTGGAAGCCTTGAAACTTCGTTCTGATATCAAGGTTTTGAGGTATTTGGGAGGTGGTAATAAAGGAGAGGCATATTTATTGGAAGACGGAACAGTGCTAAAGATAACTATTGATAGGGAAGAATTTTCCACCGCAATGAAATTGAAGAATCGAAAGTCGAAGCATATTATTGATATTTATGATGGTTGGAAGTTTGAGTGTGTATATGACGAAGAGTATTCCGACAGCTTATCTGCCATTATAGAGGAATTTCTTGACACGACCTCAAAGAAGGAAATGATAATGAATTTCGTCTCAGCATTTAAACATACTTGGTTTAGTATTTATTTTTCCGATATTGAACCAAAAAGGAATGCTACCTTTGACGATTTGGATGAATATATGAGACATCCGCAAAAATATCCTCAAGCAATAGATTTTACGAAACAAAATGTTGTAAATGAAGGTGCGAAATATAATCTGAAAGATGAATTTGAAAGTTTTTACAATCAGCTTGCTTGTGCTTATGTAGAGCTATATCATAACGCTCCTAATTCTCATCTTGATTTAAATGACGGAAATATTGGTTTTACATCAGACAGTGTACTAAAAGTATTTGATATGCAATGATATCTAAAATATAAGTCCGCCCCTATTTCCGCCCCTCCAAAAAAGAAAAGCCTCCGAAGCGCCTTATTATAAGTAGTTTCAGAGGTTTCTTTGAGGTTCCTGGCGAGTCTATTGTTGATTTATTGATAGTTACAATGATTAGCTAAATTCCTGAATATCTAACAAGAAAGATAGATTTTGAGAAATCAGTATATCATAGCTTATAACCTACCTTCAAGGGATGTATCTATTTACTTAAACACTTTCACGATCTAAGCGAAGCCAATAACTTCAATTTACCGATGTAATGATTCCATCTGCTTTCATCAAGCTTTTCAAGAGAGGGGACTGTAGCATCACTGTAAAACCATATCCGAGTAATTTCCCCAGCCTCATTTTTATCTACTGAACCAAATTCGGCTAGTGATTCTAGAAAAGCATTATCCATTTTAGGATACTTAGAATAGAAATTAACCAAATCCTTATCTGCAATAAAGTCTGTGGTTGCACATCCTAACGGTTTATACTGGCGATTAAAAAACATCCATTCTCCTTTTTCATTCTTCTGCATTCCATACGGAAGATTCATTCTAAAAAAATCTGTTGTCATAATACTATATTTATATGATTTTAAAAAGGATGTTGATTGTATTATGCAATGCATCCAATTACAAAATTATTCAAAGGAAAACCTATTCACTACTACAAAATATTTCCAAGCAGTATAAATGGAAAATCAATAATTGGGGCATCCACAACCGGGACATTGATAACTAGTTCCCTTTGGTCTATCTGGATGAATTCTATTCAGAAAAAAACCATCTTCATCCAAGAAGCGATGATAATCCATACATTCTTGAATATATGCAGTTTTGTCATCAACCGCAGATTTATAGTCAAAATAGTATTGATTATTCTGAAAGTCCTTTTCATTATAATGGGTTACTAATCGACCAACTAATCCACCATTATCTGTACGTCCTGCATATCTAACCCAAAAATTACCACTTTCATCCAGAATGCCAATGCGATAATTTCCAAATTGCATATCAAGTTCCTGAATATTTCTCACTACTTCTGGCTCTAAAGGATATACCATCGTTTGTTCTTTTGAAATACCAGTAAAGGGAAATACATAAAAAGTCTCCACAGGTTGTTTTTGTCTAAATGTTATCATACTACACATTTATTAATTATAAGAATTCCACTAAAACGCAAACAGCTAGTTTCATATCACTATTTGCTTTAGTATTTTAAGAAAACAAAGTTAAGAAAAAAACGCTATAACCTTTAGTCATTATTAAAAAATTATTAGTTAATTATTAGAATATCTTATCACTCTAACAATGTAACAACATCTTGGGCTCCCTATTGGAACCCGATTGTTAATATAGCGTTGATGCGAGGCTATACCTATTATATTATGTTGTATACTGATCCCCAATTTGGAACCCGATTTGGTACCAATTTTCATATAGATTCCGGATATAGTATGAAGATAGGACTCGAACCACCAAATTTTCTTGTTCGTCAAAACACCTCATATTGCTTAGGATAGTATCAAAAGGGGCATTCTAAGTATATTCTCGTACCCAAGAGGTAGGTCACAACGTGTCACCCTGTACCACCGAATTGGAACCCCGATTGGAACCCGTAAAAAATAAGCCCTTGAAAGTGCTTGACTTTCAGGGGCTTTAAAGTAATGGTTGAGGTTCCTGGCGGATTCGAACCGCCGTACACGGTTTTGCAGACCGCTGACTAAGCCACTCATCCAAGGAACCGTCTTTTTCCGTTTGCGGTTGCAAAGGTAGTACATTTTTTGAATATACCAACTATCCGCAGCATTTTTTCTTTTTTTCTTTTTTGATAACACAGCACTCTGCACGCTTTTCGTCCATCAATCGCTTTAAGTCACAACCGGTTACGCAGTTTGCACATGGATTACCATTTTCTTTTGTCCGACGGAAAAAAGCATAAATACCCCACCCTATCCGGACAATACACAACAGTAAAAGGATTGCGACTACCCATTGTTGCCAATTCATCATACAAATAATCCTCCTATTCTATATATAGCAAAAGCCATCACCCATGCAAGCAATGTAGTATACACTGCCGTAAACAACGCCCATTTCCAACTGCCGGACTCCTGCTTAATGGCTACAATCGTAGCAATACACGGGAAGTATATCAATACAAACACCATATAACAGAAAGCCACCAATGGCGTAATAGGAATACGTTCAGCAAGACTTACCACATCGGCTTCCGCATCATTCGTATAAAGTACTCCCAGCGTACTTACCACCAATTCCTTGGCTCCTACACCCGAAAGTATACCGATACCCAGTTTCCAATCAAAGCCCAATGGCTCAATAACCGGTTCCATTGCTTTCCCTATCTGCCCGATATAAGAATTCTCCTGTTGTTCGGCAACCGTCTCATATGCATTATGATCAGGATAATACCCCAACGCCCATATTACGATAGAAGCTATCATGATAATACCTCCCATCTTACGGAGATATTGCGCCCCCTTTTCCCACGTATGCCGGAAAATAGCTTTTGCAGTCGGCAGACGGTAAGGCGGAAGTTCCATTACGAACGGTGTATCATCCCCCTTCACCAGAAAACGGCTGAACAAACGTGCCAACAATACCGCCAACAGAATTCCTATCGAGTATATAAGCAACAATATCAAACTACCATTGTTCGGGAAAAAAGCACCCACCAACAACAAATAAATAGGCAAGCGGGCACTACATGACATCAACGGATTGACCAGCATAGTAATCAGACGACTTTTACGGTTCTCAATGGTACGCGAAGCCATAATAGCAGGAACATTACATCCGAAACCCATAATCAAAGGAATAAAGGATTTACCGTGCAATCCCATCTTATGCATAATCTTATCCATAATAAACGCCGCACGTGCCATATAACCGGAATCTTCCATCAACGAAATACAGAAGTAAAGGATAAGGATATTCGGCAAGAAAACAATAACGCCCCCTACACCGCCTACGATACCATCCACCAAGAGATCTTTCAGCGGCCCGTCCGACATATTATCACGTATCAGATTTCCAATAACCTCTACCAACCATTCAATACCCATCATCGGATATTCACCGAGCACAAATGTCCCCTCGAACATGAGGTACATGAAAAGAAAGAAAATAGGAAATCCCCAAAAACGATGCGTCACAATAGAATCTATCACACGCGTCGTGTGTTCTTTATCCAAATGATTATCTACAAACGTTTCTTTAAGAGCACCGGAGATAAAGCCATATTTAGCATCAGTGATTGCTTGATCGCAGTCTTCATTCAGTACCTCGCGAATGCGTCGGCTTTCCTGATCGCGGGCAGCCATAATTTCTTTTCCATTGGGCAAGGAATCGATTAATTTCTCCAAATCGGGGTCATTCTCCAACAGTTTGATAGCCAAAAAACGGGTAGAATATTTATGCCGGATATCTTCATTTTCACTGATGACACGCTTTACCTCTTCGATGCTGCGCTCCAGTTCCGGCCCATGATTGATGTGGATATGGCGATAGAAACCATGATGACGTCCCTCCTCTTCCCTATGAGCACCAGCACTATAACCGGGTACATATTCCTTGTGCCACTCCCGTAAATCCTTCATTACTTCAGTACGCACATTCTCTTTCTGATCCAGAAAGTCGGCACCTTCGTAAATGCTGATAACGACATGAAACAGTTCCTCAATACCTTTCCCCGTACGTGAAACGGTAGGCACCATGGGAACACCGAACAATTGACTGAGTGTCATATAATCCAGCGTATTGCCACTGGCTTCCAGTTCATCATACATATTAAGTGCCATCACCATGCGCACGTTCATGTCAATCAACTGGGTTGTGAGATAAAGATTACGTTCCAGATTGGACGAATCTACCACATTGATCACGACATCCGGCGTCTCATCAATGATATGATGGCGAACATACATTTCTTCGGGACTATAAGCCGACAACGAATACGTACCGGGCAAGTCGACAATACGGAACTGGTAACCTTGAAAATTAAAGTACCCCTCCTTGGCATCCACCGTAACGCCACTGTAGTTGCCTACATGTTCATGCGAACCGGAAGCAATGTTGAACAGAGAAGTTTTTCCGCAATTAGGATTACCTACCAAAGCAACATTGATAGTGCGGCGTTTGCCAAGGGCGATGCGTTTCAGCACTTCGTCACCCGGATAAATATCTTCACTCATTCCGGGATGATAATCCTGTTTCGTAGCTTGTTCTTTCGCCTCCTGTTCGCTGATAATTTCAATCATCCCCGCTTCCTGACGGCGCAAGGAAATTTCATAACCCATTACCTTATACTTGATAGGGTCTTTCAACGGAGCATTCAGCAAAACTTCTACGGTTTTACCTTTAATGAAACCCATTTCTACAATTCGTTTACGGAAACCGCCGTGTCCCAGTACTTTAACGATTACACCTTTTTCTCCAGTTTTTAATTCGGACAAACGCATAGTCTTCTCTCTTTCATTAATTTTGGCGCAAAGATAAAAGTTTTGCATGTAGCACACAAATTATTTAGATTGTTTTTAAATAAGGAACAAAAAAGGATATGTTTCCAAATGATAATTACCGGAAATAATCGAATAAAACGTATCTTTGCAACATGGATAAGAAGAAGATAGCACAATATATCGAGAAAGAGAAACTTTTCAGTCTGAAAGACAAAGTCTTGGTAACTCTGAGCGGCGGGGCTGACTCGGTGGCATTGTTGCGCCTGCTTCTTGACATGGGATATACTTGCGAAGCGGCCCACTGCAATTTTCACCTGCGAGGCGACGAATCGGATCGGGACGAAATGTTCGTCCGCAAGCTATGCCTGCAACTGGAAATTCCGTTACACATCCGGCACTTTCAAACTACAGAAGAAGCTGCAAAACGACACATTTCCATTGAAATGGCTGCGCGAGAACTGCGTTATGCCTGGTTTGAAGAACTCCGCCTGCAACAGGGGGCTGATGTCATTGCCGTAGCCCACCATAAGGATGATAGCGTGGAAACCCTCTTACTTAACCTGATTCGCGGAACAGGGATCAATGGCCTGTTAGGTATTCGCCCAAAAAACGGAAAAATTGTTCGCCCTTTGCTGTGCCTCGACCGGAAAGAAATAACAGAATATCTGCAAGGAATCGGACAGACTTACGTAACCGACAGCACCAACCTGCAAGATGAGTATACACGTAACAAAATAAGACTCAATCTCTTGCCCCTTATGCAGGAAATCAATCCTTCGGTAAAAGAAAGTCTTCTCCGTACTGCAGAGCATCTGAATGACGCAGCGCTATTGTATAATAAAGGTATAGAAGAAGGAAAACAGAAGGTGCAGACCGGACAAAGCATCCGGATAGCCACTTTGTTAGAAGAGCCTGTACCGGAAACCTTATTGTTTGAAATCTTATCTCCATTAGGATTTAACGGCACGCAAATCAAAGACATTTTCACCTCTCTGGGTGGCCAGCCGGGAAAAATATTCCTTAGCAAAGACTGGCGTGTCGTCAAGGATCGGGATTTATTACTAGTGACTCCTGCCAACTTTTCCAAAGCTCCAACCGCATCATTTCCGGACGATCTTTCCCTACCCTTCCGCTTAATAATGGAAGAACAGGAAGTTACGGACAATTTCGTAATTCCCCGCGACCGGACTATTGCCTGCTTCGATGCAAACAAACTAAAACAGCCTCTCACCGTAAGGCTCTGCCAGCAAGGAGACAGTTTTATCCCCTTCGGCATGACCGGGCGGAAGAAAGTGAGCGATTACCTCACCGACCGGAAATTCTCCCTTCCCCGCAAAGAGCAACAATGGGTACTTTGCAGTGGCAAACATATTATCTGGTTGATTGGTGAACGGACAGACAACCGTTTCAGAATAGATGAAAACACTCGCCGGGTACTCATCATTAAGTTTATCCCGTAAGACAGCCAGCACTAACCCTTCTTCCTGCAATAGTTTAGCCTCGAAGCTACGAAATACAGCATCTTTGATTGCGAACAAAAAAAGGTTACTTCCTGCACGAACGGAAAATAACCTTTGATAGAAAATCTATTAATTGTTTAAATGATAATTCGTGGCTCCTTCTGCCGTACAAAACAATCTGCAAGCAATGCCGCAAACGGAGTGTCATACGTTCGTGCCTTAAACGGACAGCCTTTGACACAAGCACAGCACTTGATGCACTTTTCCGCAATCGTATTACATTCATCACCCTTTATAATAGCACCCGAGGGGCAATGAGCCGCGCAAATACCACAATGTGTACACAGTTCCGCATTCACTTCCGGCACACGTGGCAGAGGCATACCACTTTTCCGCAATTTTATCACCCGGCGCAGAAATTTGAATAAAGGCAGAAAAGGTTGACGGGGACGCTGAATACGGTTCACATCTACCGGGTATAAATGTTCCATATCCACAGCCGCATTAATTTTTGTACGTAGTTTCGCACCAAATTCCTCAGCATACTGCAAATCGTATGCATCCGGACGCCCTGCAGCAACCGGATGTCTCTCCGTACTATAAGAATGTTCTCCTATAAACGTAGCTCCCGCAATCACTTTAAAACCTCGGGTAGAGGCAAATGCATCCAATTCTATCAAAGCCTTCTCATAAGCGCGATTACCATAGACCACCACTAATACTACCGGAGTCCCCGATGCACGAATTCCCCGCAAGCGTTCCATAGCCAAAGGAGCTACTTTACCGCCATAAACAGGCACCGCAATCACGGTCAACGCATCCTCCGCAACATCCACTTCAGCAGCCTGCAATGTTAAATCCGTCGTAATAATATTTGTTAGTCCTGTTCCGCGAACAATTGCCTCGCCAACTTGTTTAGAGGTACGAGTGGGTGAGAAACAGATGAGATGAACTTCGTTTATATCCATAATTTTATGTACTTTTTCTTAGTTTATCCAGCAAAGATAAAGTTTTAAAATTAAAAAAAAGACGAATTGTTTATGAAACCAAAAATATTTATTACCTTTGTGCCGTTGAAACAATCTGCGACTCCTAAGTGCGGGAAGTTAACCAGATTTCCGGTTCAATAATAAATATCCCATAATCATAGTATTTTTAAATAGGTATATTTGCCACGTTGCTTGTAACGACAACCGCAGCAGTGTGAACATATCTGTCCAATAACAAAAGAAATATTAAATCATTCACATATATACTGTATGTATAATATCATTCAATTGAACGACAAAAATTTGTCGGAACTTCAAACTATTGCCCAAGAACTGGGTATCAAAAAGACAGACTCACTAAAAAAAGAAGAACTTGTTTACAAGATACTTGATGAACAAGCCATCGCAGGTGCTACCAAAAAGGTTGCTGCTGAAAAGCTGAAAGAAGAGCGTAAAGTAGAAAGACAAGAGAAACGTACCCGCGTGACCGTAAAAAAAGAGAGTACTGACAAAGTTTTCACCGCCAATAAGAATGGCGACCTCACTAAGGCAAAAGCTGAAGCAACAGCTGCATCTGCCAAAGTACGTCCGGTGGAACCAGTGAAAACACCGGTAGCAGAAAAGGCTCTTGAAGCAACCGCAACTGCCACTCCTGAAAAAGCTGAAGAAAAAACTGCTCCGAAACGCAAGCCGGGCCGTCCCCGCAAAGCTAAGGCAGAAGAAAAAACTCCCGCACCAGTTGTAAAGGAAGAGTCCAAAAAAGCAGAACCGGAACTGAGTTTTGAGGTTGAAGCACCGAAAGTGGCAGCGCCCAAAATAGCAGCACCGCAAGTAATCAAAAAAGCCGTAGTGGAAGACAGTCCCATTCTGTCAGAACCCGAAGATGACTTTATTCCTATCGAAGACCTTCCGACTGAAAAAGTAGAACTCCCCTCTGAACTTCTCGGAAAATTTGAAGCAACCAAGACGGAAACTCCTGTAGTGACACCTGCCGTGGAACCCGCACCCGCAATGCCACAACGACCACGCCTTCGTCCTCGCGACAACAGCAATACTCCTTACAACAATAATAACAATCGTAACAACAACCAGCGCCCTGTACAACAGCAGCGTCCCGCCCAACCCCAGAATAGCGGTGACAATTATGCTCCTGTTCCTGAACGCAGACCTGCGGTTGAACGCGAAAAAGTATACGAATTCGATGACATCCTGACCGGTACAGGCGTGCTGGAAATCATGCAGGATGGCTACGGTTTCCTTCGTTCTTCCGATTACAATTATCTTTCTTCACCGGACGACATTTACGTATCACAGTCTCAAATCAAACTCTTCGGTCTGAAAACCGGCGACGTTGTGGAAGGTGTTATCCGTCCGCCGAAAGAAGGAGAAAAATATTTCCCGCTGGTGAAAGTAGAGAAAATCAACGGACGCGACCCGGCTTTCGTGCGCGACCGCGTACCTTTTGAACATCTCACCCCGTTATTCCCCGACGAAAAGTTCAGATTGTGCAAAGGTGGCTATTCCGATTCCATGTCTGCCCGCGTAGTCGATCTTTTCGCTCCTATCGGTAAAGGACAGCGTGCTCTGATTGTGGCACAGCCCAAGACCGGTAAAACGATTTTGATGAAAGACATCGCCAACGCCATTGCAGCAAATCATCCGGAAGTTTACATGATTATGTTGTTGATTGATGAACGCCCGGAAGAAGTAACCGACATGGCACGCACCGTAAATGCCGAAGTTATCGCCTCAACCTTTGACGAGCCTGCCGAACGCCACGTGAAGATTGCCGGCATCGTATTGGAAAAAGCAAAAAGACTGGTAGAATGTGGTCATGACGTAGTTATCTTCCTCGATTCCATCACCCGTCTGGCACGTGCTTACAATACGGTTTCTCCTGCTTCCGGTAAAGTCCTTTCCGGTGGTGTGGACGCCAATGCACTACACAAACCCAAACGCTTCTTCGGTGCAGCCCGTAATATTGAAAATGGCGGTTCGCTCACCATTCTGGCTACTGCTCTGATTGATACCGGTTCTAAAATGGACGAAGTTATCTTCGAAGAATTTAAAGGTACAGGTAATATGGAGTTGCAACTCGACCGCAACTTGTCCAACAAGCGTATCTTCCCTGCTGTCAACATCGTTGCTTCCAGCACTCGCCGCGACGACCTGCTGCAGGAAAAACAGACACTGGACCGCATGTGGATACTTCGCAAATATCTAGCCGATATGAACCCGATAGAAGCTATGGACTTCGTAAAAGACCGTCTGGAAAAAACCAAAGACAACGACGAGTTCTTGTTGAGCATGAACAGCTAAAGTTACCTCTTTACAATATCGTACAAAAGCTTCCAATTACATCTAAAAGTGCAATCGGAAGCTTTTTTAAATTTTCCCCTTTTCTCTTAGATGACTCGCTGGTACAGTCCACCCTTGACCTGCTACCTACCCTTTGTGAATTAACCAGCCTACCTAATCCGGCAGACAAGCCAGGAATCAGCTTTGCTCCGCTACTGACAGAAAAATAGCAGACACAAAAACATCCATACGTCGTGTCTGAATGGCACAGCGAATACGAAGTAATCGTCAGTCCGGGACGCATGATACGAAGCCCCCACTACAAATACACTCAGATAGAGAAACCACTCTCCCGGATATCTCCACCACGAAGGTTCCTGTTCACGGGATATCATCAATCGCAAATAAAGCATCAAAATGCAAAAAGGGCGAGAGTTTTTCGGATATCTCGCCCTTTTTAGTTACTTTTGTCGCAAATAATCAAATAAATATCGGAATAAACAAGGTGAGAATCAGTAAAACGATAATAATATTGTTATTGATGTTATTTTACGGTACTTCCTACATCCTCTCTGCAAACCAGGATTCGGAAGATAAGCGCATACACCTTGTCGAACACTTAATGGATAATAACTTAGGTTATTCTCTAGAAGCAAAGTTAAGCGATATTCTCCGGTGGGAAGATGAACTGGCAGAAATGTACCGGAGAAAAAAAGATTATAAACACATGTTTCTCGTACGGCAAATGGCCTCCTATGCCCTTGCAGCCGACGGGCAAATCAACGAAGCATTAGAGAAAGCAAACAGCATATTGAGGCAGGCCACACAGATGAAAAACGATATCGGAATAGCCATAGCCCACTATGCAATCGGAGATACCTACCTCTGTGCCAATATGGCTAATGAGGCTGTCGAAGAATATGAGGTATCCATTAATAAGCTATATAAAATCCCCGATTCCGGCAAACTTCAAGAAAGGGTATTAATACAGTTGGCTCCTACCCTCATCAGGCTGAAACGTATGCCTGAAGCCCAGGCCTATCTGGACCGGATGGAGCAGGTGAACGACGATCACCACAGCCGTTTTATGGAGAATATTTTTCAAGCTTACTATTATCTCTACGCAAACGATCTGGATAAGGTTCGGAAATATATTCAGGAAGCCGAAGAATGGTATGAATATTATCCATTCTATTTTCACAGTTCTATCCTGAAATACATACAGGCTGAATATGCAAAAAATACAGGCAATGATGAACAAGCTATAGAGTTATACAACGAACTGACAGACCACAGCAACGGCGCCAACACTTACAACAAATACCTAAAAATGAAAAATGCTTTGGCATATCTATATACCAAGCAAGGACAAGCCCAAGAGGCATGTACGGCATATCAGGACATCAATGCCGCCCGCGATTCTATCAATGCCCGCAATTACTCTTCCCAAATCAATCTTTTACGAACCATATACCAGGTGGATCGCCTTGAAATGAATAACCAAAACCAGCGTAACCGCCTGCTCTCCTATTCCATCATAGGTTGTATTCTTATCTTAGCCATATCTGCCGTATCGGTATTTTATATTCGTAAAATCAACAAGTGTCTGGCCAATTCCCAACTCAAATTGGAAAAAGCACGGCAAAGCGCAGAAAATTCCATACGTACCAAAAGTCTTTTCCTGTCGAATATGAGCCATGAGATACGAACCCCGCTGAATGCCTTGTCGGGATTCTCCGGTATTCTGACAGATGCCAATATCGATGCTGCCACCCGCCAGCAATGCAATGAAATTATCCAGCAGAACTCAGATTTATTATTGAAACTGATAGATGACGTTGTCGACCTTTCCAGCCTGGAAATAGGTAAGATGCAATTCCATTTCGCCAACAACGACGCTGTGTTTGTTTGCCGCAATGTGGTGGATACCGTAGAAAAGATTAAGCAGACAGCCGCTTCCGTACTATTTGAAACTTCTTTAGAGAAACTGGAAATATATACGGATGAGGCACGCCTCCAACAATTACTTATCAATCTGCTTATCAATGCAACTAAGTTCACCACAGAAGGTAGCATTATCCTGTCACTTGAAAAGCAATCGGAAGAAACAGTCTTGTTTACCGTAACCGATACAGGTTGCGGAATAGCGCCAGAAAAACAGGGACAGATATTCAACCGCTTTGAAAAGCTGAATGAAAACGCACAGGGCAGCGGACTGGGGCTTTCTATCTGCCAATTGATCGTGGAACGTTTCGGTGGAAAAATCAGGATTGACCCCGAATATAAAGATGGTTCCCGTTTCCAATTCACTCATCCTATTCATCCGGCAGACAGAAAGGAGGACATAGCATGAAACGCATCTTATTCATACTTGCCGTCGCACTGCAATGCGCATTTGTTTCTGCTACACATTCGACTGTTGCGGATAGTTTGTTGAATGAGTTGCGGGCACTCCCCCACGATTCCACCCGATTAAAGTTACTGGAGAAACTGGTACTCACAGAACAAAATTCCCCGCATTATATAGAATATGCAAAGGAGATGTTCGAAGAAGCGCAATTTCAAAAAAGCGACAAATACAGAGCCAGTGGTTCTTATTACAAATTACTGTATTATTATAACCAGAACGAAGCTGACAGCGTCAGCAAACTGGTAAACTATCTATTACCCATAGCTGAGCGTATGCAATATTGGCAGATGTATTTCAACGCACAGAAATTGCTTATCTATACCTATATTTATAAGGAGAAGTATGAGTATGCAATCAATGAAGCACTAAAGATGCAGGAAAAGGCAGAAACATTGAACAACGCCGGCGGACGAGTAGCCGCCTACCTTTGCCTGGCAAATGCGTACCACGAAACGAACCGTAAACAAGAAGAAGGAGAAGTACTGCAAAAAGCACATGAACTATTCTCTGCCCCTATACACTCCAGTATCCAAATAAATGTACTGGGGCAACTCATCCTTTACAGCAACAATCAGAATGATTACAAAAGCCTGAAAACCTATTTAGACCAGAATACCCGGTTAATAGACGGGTTACTTAAACAGGCCCCCGACATGTACGAGTCTTATTTCAACTTATTATTATTTTCAGAGATATTCCATACTTGTTATTATATAGGTATAGAGAAAACAGACTCCGCAAAAATACATATGGAGAAAGCGCAAAAATACATAACACCGCAAAGTTATCTTCCATACATTGCTATGTATTATAACGCCCATTCAGAGTATTATCGCTATATAAAGGATTACAAGAACGCACTTTCTTATGCAGATTCCGTCTTAATGAAGATGCAGGAATTTGACCCTGGTCAGATTGATTACGCCAAACAACTGGCCCGTAAAGCTGACATCCTGCAAGAAATGGGCAGACATCAGGAAGCCCTGCCACTCTACGAAAAGTCCAATCACATCCAGGATTCATTGACTGTAGCGATATCAGCCAAGCAGCTCGAAGAAATTAAAGATATGTACCACCTCAATCAATTGGTATGGGAGCAGGGAAAATTAAGAAGCCGCGTACAGGTGACAATTCTCCTCAGTCTCTCAATCATACTTATTCTATGTATCGCTTATATGCTTCGAATCAACCGGATAAGAAAAGCCCTGAAAATATCGGAAAAAGAAACACAGAAAGCCACCCGGCAGACAGAAGAAGCCAATGAAATGAAAAACCGTTTCCTGTCTAATATGAGTCATGCCATCCGGGTACCCCTGAACGGAGTATTGGGATTCTCACAAATCATAGCCAACAACGAAATAGAAATGGACGAACCCACCCGCAAAGAGTATTCGGGCATCATCCAGCAAAACACAGAACAATTAATGCGTTTAGTCAACAACGTCCTTGACCTATCACGTCTGGAGGCCGGTATGATGAAGTTTCAGATGAGCGACTATGATATTGTACAACTCTGTAAGGATGCTGTAGGAATGGCACAAATGCAAAACCCCACCTTACACACTCATTTCCATAGTAATATTGATGAGTATATTATCCATACAGACACCAACCGGATAATGCAACTCATTGTCAGTCTTCTTATCTGCCCCCTTGCCTCTTTCAAGGAGGAACGTGACCTTCAATTCACTTTAGACAAAAATGGCGAGATACTCTGTTTCAAAGTAACCAACTGTCCGCTGGCAGACCTAAAATATGCCAATCAAGACTCTGCTTTGCGCAATGATGTCAACCATCTGTTGTTGAAACACTTTAGTGGCACCTATCAGGTAATCCCCGACAGCAAAGAGGGTCCGACAATTCTTTTCACTTATCCCGCAGCTCAGGCAGAATAATATTCTTGTCTCAAAAGGAGGTAGATACAGGGATTTTTTGTACTTTTGCGCCTCAATAAGAGTAATTTGTAATTTATAAATAGAATTATAGCATCATGTTCGATAATTTAAGCGAAAGACTGGAAAGGTCGTTTAAAATTCTGAAAGGTGAAGGAAAAATCACCGAAATCAACGTTGCGGAAACCCTGAAAGATGTGCGCAAGGCACTGTTGGACGCCGACGTAAACTACAAAGTAGCCAAAACATTTACAGATACCGTTAAGGAAAAGGCATTGGGACAAAACGTGCTGACAGCCGTGAAACCCAGCCAATTAATGGTAAAAATCGTGCACGATGAACTGACCCAGTTGATGGGGGGGGAAACGGCTGAGGTTGACTTGGAAGGAAAGCCGGCGGTTATTTTGATGTCCGGTCTGCAAGGTTCAGGTAAGACGACGTTCTCAGGTAAACTGGCACGGATGCTGAAAACAAAGAAGAACAAAAAGCCGTTGCTGGTGGCTTGTGACGTGTACCGCCCTGCCGCTATCGAGCAGCTACGTGTACTGGCAGAACAGATTGGAGTTCCGATGTATTCAGAACCGGATAGTAAAAATCCGGTGAAAATTGCGGAAAATGCAATTCAGGAAGCTAAAGCAAAAGGATATGATGTAGTTATTGTCGATACTGCCGGACGACTGGCTGTAGACGAAGAGATGATGAACGAAATCGCTGCTATCAAGAAAGCGATTAATCCGAATGAGATTCTTTTCGTGGTAGACTCCATGACTGGTCAGGATGCCGTGAATACAGCCAAAGAATTTAACGAACGCCTTGACTTCAACGGTGTGGTACTGACGAAGTTGGATGGTGATACTCGCGGTGGTGCCGCTCTTTCTATCCGTTCGGTAGTGAACAAGCCGATTAAGTTTGTCGGTACCGGTGAAAAGTTGGATGCTATCGACCAATTCCACCCCTCACGTATGGCAGACCGTATCCTCGGTATGGGTGACATCGTTTCACTGGTAGAACGCGCGCAGGAACAATATGATGAAGAAGAAGCAAAACGTCTGCAAAAGAAGATTGCCAAGAACCAATTCGACTTCAACGACTTCCTGAGTCAGATTGCTCAAATCAAGAAGATGGGTAACCTGAAAGACTTGGCTTCCATGATACCGGGTGTGGGTAAGGCTATCAAAGATATCGATATTGATGACAATGCATTCAAAAGCATCGAAGCTATTATTTATTCCATGACTCCGGCAGAACGCAGCAACCCGGCTCTTCTGAATGGTTCGCGCCGTCAACGCATTGCCAAAGGTAGTGGTACTAATATTCAAGAGGTAAATCGCCTGTTGAAGCAATTTGACCAGACTCGCAAGATGATGAAAATGGTGACAGGCAGCAAAATGGGCAAGATGATGCCAAAGATGAAATAATAAAGATAAACTGCAAGCATACCAATCCCGCTAATTTCATATTTCAAATGAAGTCAGCGGGATTGTTGTTATATTCGGTTATTTGCTCTATATTTGCGATGCATGAGTTTCTGAAAGAATGGTAAATGACGGAAATAGTATAAGATAAATTATAACTAAAACAAAAATATTGATATGACATTAATTGACGGAAAAGCAATCTCGGAACAAGTGAAGCAGGAGATTGCTGCTGAAGTAGCGGAAATTGTGGCGAAAGGCGGTAAACGCCCTCACCTTGCTGCAATTCTTGTAGGTCACGATGGTGGCAGTGAAACATACGTTGCTGCCAAGGTAAAAGCATGTGAAGTTTGCGGATTCAAGTCCAGCCTTATCCGTTACGAAGCGGATGTAACGGAAGACGAACTTCTGGCTAAAGTACGCGAGTTGAACGAAGATGCGGACGTAGACGGATTTATTGTACAACTGCCATTACCCAAGCATATCTCTGAGCAGAAAGTAATAGAAACCATCGATTATCGGAAAGACGTAGATGGATTTCACCCCATCAATGTGGGACGTATGTCTATTGGGCTACCCTGCTATGTATCGGCAACTCCGAACGGTATCCTTGAATTATTGAAACGCTATCAGATAGAGACTTCCGGAAAGAAGTGCGTAGTATTGGGACGTAGTAATATCGTCGGCAAACCGATGGCAGCACTGATGATGCAGAAAGCTTATCCGGGAGACGCAACCGTAACCGTATGCCATAGCCGCAGTAAAGACTTGGTAAAAGAGTGTCAGGAAGCCGATATCATCATCGCTGCATTGGGACAACCCAACTTTGTAAAAGCTGAAATGGTAAAAGAAGGTGCCGTAGTTATTGATGTAGGTACTACGCGTGTGCCGGATGCCACAAAGAAATCAGGATTCAAACTGACTGGTGACGTAAAGTTCGACGAAGTAGCTCCTAAATGTTCATTCATCACTCCCGTACCGGGTGGCGTAGGGCCGATGACTATCGTTTCTTTAATGAAGAATACACTGCTGGCTGGTAAGAAAGCAATTTACCAATAATCCCGAATACCGGAAGAAGACGATTATGCCTATTTGGCTTCTTCCGGTATTTATTTTAACCTACTAATGGTTATGAGAAGAACACTCCCCTTCGCTTTACTTTTCTTTTTTGTATCATGCAATAGTGTGGCACAAGAACAAACAATGTCCGAAGCTTCTGACACAATTCCTCCTGCCAAAATCACATTATTATTTGTCGGTGACTTGATGCAACATAAGGCACAACTTGAAGCTGCGCGTACAAGCCAAGGGAACTATGATTATTCTCCATGTTTTTCTCTCGTAAAAGAACAAATAAGTAAAGCTGATATTGCCATTGCCAATCTCGAAGTTCCTTTAGGTGGAAAGCCCTATGCAGGCTACCCGGCTTTCTCTGCACCAGATGAGTTTTTATATACCATCCGGGATGCCGGTTTCGATATTCTATTAACCGCAAACAATCATTGTCTGGATCGAGGAAAGAAAGGACTGGAACGCACTATCCTAATGTTGGATTCTCTACATATCGCATACACAGGCACTTATAGGAACAAAGAAGAACGACAGCAACGTTATCCGTTACTTATTCATAAAAATGGATTTCGCATTGCCTTCCTTAATTATACCTATGACACTAACGGAATCAAACCCACCTCTCCCAACATCGTGAACTACATAGACAAGACGGTCATGCAGCAGGATATTGATACCGCCCGAACATGGCAACCCGATGCTATCATAGCCTGTATGCATTGGGGAAATGAGTATCAGTCTCTTCCCAGTCAGGAACAACGGCAGTTGGCAGATTGGTTATTGGAACAGGGGGTAACGCATATCGTCGGTTCACATCCACATGTCATACAGCCAATGGAGTTACGCACCGATACTCTTGCTGGAACACAACATGCCGTAGTCTATTCTCTAGGGAACTTCATTTCTAATATGAGTAAGGTAAATACTGACGGTGGTCTCGTATTCACATTAGAATTGGAAAAAGACACAGTTACTTCAGCTATTCCCAATATTCGCATTCGCCATTGCGGATACAATTTGGTATGGACAGCACGACCTACTCTCACCAAAGAAAAAAATTATATTATCTATCCAGTTGATTCTACATCTATTTCAAAGCTTCCGGAAGTAGCACGTAACTCTCTGAATATCTTCGTTAAGAACTCTCGAAAGCTCCTCCAGCAACACAATGCAGGCATTAGGGAAGATAAAAAATGATGCAAATATCTACAAAAATATTCCTCTAAATATTTGCAGTATCAAAGATAATACCTATCTTTGCACCGCGTTTGAGAAATGACGCAAACATGGTGACTGTAGTTCAGCTGGTTAGAGCGTCAGATTGTGGTTCTGAATGTCGTGGGTTCGAATCCCATCAGTCACCCAAAAGATATCCTCATAAGTATTTACCTTATGAGGATTTTCTTTTATTTATATTCACTCTTTAGTTGCAAATCAAGATTTCCTCCGATACTGCTGCGGAGATGTCCCTGTCTGTTTCCTGAAAAACGTACCAAAGTAGGAAGCATTAGGAAAGTTGAAGTAATCAGATATTTCCTGTATGCTCTTCTGCGTGTTCTTAAGCAATGAAATGCTTTTGCGAATAATGGCTTTGAACACCAGCTCCTGCACCGTATATCCACAAATCGACTTGGACAGTACAGAGAGATACTTAGGCGACAAACAAAGTTTATCTGCATAAAACTCCACGCCACGCTGCTCCATATAATGCATTTCAATCAGCTGAATCAACCGTATGAAAATATCGTGCTTATGTCCTACCGAGGCTCTTTGAGTGATAAGTTTACGATTATAAATGGAACAAAGCCGATACGTCAGTCCCAACAATAACAACTTCTGTTCATAGTGATTGAATGTATTTTCCTCTATCCGTAAAGTGTTGTCCAGAAGAGACATATATTTCAGGACTTCATTCTCTTCACCTGTGCTCCATACGTAGCACGGCTCCGTAGCAAGTTGCGAATAAAGATGCATGGAAGTCACACAATTGCCTATAATATCACGTATCGGCTCTGTCTGGTAGACAAGAATAAATACTTCCGCATCTTCCGACTGACGGCATACCTGAAAGACAGAACCACCGGGAATAAAAAGAGTCTCATTCGCTTTGGCCGAAAAATCCTTCTGATTCAGAGTAAACATAAAACTTCCCTGACGGCAAACCACCAACCCCACTCCATTCACTTGAAACGGTTTCTTCAATGACTCAGGGAAATCACGAAGCATACCTTCCGAACTACAAACATCCTTTCCACTTAACAATGCATGGTTAAGACGAGACAAACGTTCCTGATGAGTATCCATAATATCACAAGCTATATTGAAAAACAGTGCTAAGTTAATAATTTCCGCTTAGGATAAGGAATAATCAGTACAAATATCATACAAATAAGGCAGCCGTATACAGTCCAGCCCGCCATTTCCTTTACGGCAGACAGGGTAGCCTGCACCTGAATCCGCCCTTTGGTAGACATTGCCGCTATATTGATTGCATCCTGCTTACTCTTTCCCTGATATTGCATGCCTTGAACAGTCTGGATAAACGAAGCGGAAGCCTCGGGATGAAGCATATCCACATTTTGTGCATAGCGGGTGACATAATGCTGCTGACGCTCCTGCAATATATTCGAGTAAAGAGCGCTTCCGATGCCGGGTCCCAACACCATACGCACGGTAAGCATGACGCAAATCCAAGTAGAAAGGTACTTATAGGGCATGCGTTGCGTAGCATAGGCAGCCGTCAAGGCATAAAGGAACATCATGCCGGTGGCACGGATAATGACCGGATACTTCATCCGCTCGTATAATCCGGCACTCTGCACTTCGAAGTACATGAATACTGCCGACAATCCGAGAAACAGGAAACCGGCTGCAAACAGATACTTGAAATGCACTCCTTTAGAGCCCAATATCATAGAAGAGATAGCACCAATCGCATACCCTGCCATGCACCAGTTACCCAATGTCGCATTCTGATAATTATCCAGTTTCATTCCGATGCCCGTAAACACATTGACAAACATGGCACTCGAATTGAATATCATCAGTAACAGATAAAGCAAAATTCCCATACGAATGGTACGTAACTTAAAGACATCCAACAGGAAGTAATGTGAATGGCGGTTCTTCTCCATATAGAAAAAGATACAGGCAGATATAGCCGCAACCAATGTGGCAGTGCGGATGGACTCATCATCATACCAATCCAAGACCTTGCCATAAACCAGCACATAAGTGATGCACACCAATGTAATGCAGAACACCGCCACATTGCCGAACTGCCTGAAGTTGATAGGAAAACGGCGCGTAGCAAACTTATGATAAGGCATTGTGATAAAGATAACCAAAATGGAAAGCAACACAGTACCCATCATAAAATAATACACATACTGCCATTCATACTCAAAAGCCAGCCATGCCGTTAGCGATGTGCCCAATTGCCCTAAAATCATAAAGAACAGGTAAATACCCGGTTGGCTGACGCATCGGTCAATATCCAGTTTATTCCAACCCTTATCATCATTAGGTTCCAGTCCCGGAGTGATGTTACGGGTAGCTTCCATTCCGGCAGCGTACTTGATAAGCGTAAACAGATTGACCATCATCAACACCATCCGCAGGAAGCCCATGAGCAGACTGCAAAGCGCCAGAATAAATATACTGTCCGTCTCCGCACAGATATAGCTAAAGACATACATGAGCGAGAACCCCGCCAGACACATCATCTTCTCCCGGCGGATACACATCAAGCGATACAGGAAAGGAGCGAAAGCCGCCATTCCGATGGAAGTGACGAAATTAGTGAACTGAATATGCTCGGAGATGATGCCCAGTCCACTCATCATCTCGGTGCTGTTGACAGAGTAAACGCCACCCACCGTAAGGATGGGGATAAAGAGCAACAACATGATGATGATGCCTACCGGTTTAGGCACCCAGTTGTAGAAGGGATAGTTTTTAGGGTACGAGGGCATGGCATCAGAGTTTAGCTTTCACAACTACCATCATACCTGCCGCCAGTTTCCCATTATCTTCTTTGGAGAGATTGGTGAAATCGATACGAACCGGTATACGTTGCTGTATCTTCACGAAGTTTCCGGCAGAATTATCGGTGGGAACCAACGAATATTTAGAACCCGTAGCCCCCGAAATAGCTGTAACAGTTCCTGTGAATTCTCTATCGCTGATGGCATCCACCGTGATAGTCACCTCCTGCCCAAGATGCAGATTCTCAATCTGGGTTTCTTTATAATTGGCAACAATCCACTTCTGCGTATCGGGCAAGATGTAAGTGATGGTCTGCCCTGCCGAGATGAATTGACCTTCCTCCAAGGCACGGCGTCCCAACTTTCCGTCACAAGGGGCTACGACCACTGTATAAGACAGGTTCAGCTTAGCCATTTCCAAGGCAGCCGTTGCCCGTTGGATAGCAGCCTCGGTACTCTCACGGCGATGAGACACTTCGTTCACTCCCGAGAGAGCCGCCTTCCGTTGACGCCTCACGGCTTCCAGTTTCTTGTGTGTGGCTTCATATTCCGTTTCTATCTGCTCTAACTGAATGGGAGTTGCAGCATTCCGTTTCACCAGATTTTCATAACGCTGGCGGTCTTTCTCCAGTTTGGCCAAACGGATTTCTATTTCAGAAATGGAAGCATCATAGACGGATGCGGTAGTTTGCGTAGTCTGCAAGGTGGCTCCAATGACGGTGGCGCCTGCCTGTGCATCCTTCAGGGCGGCTTCGGCTTCCATAACGCGGATTTTATATTCACGGTCGTCCAATACAAGCAAGGTGTCTCCCTTGCGAACTTCCTGGTGTTCGGTGAAATAAATCTTCCTGATATAACCCGAGGCACGCAGGTTGACAGGAGATATATACTGTTCTATTTGGGCATCGTTGCTGGTTTCGGTCTGCTTGTAATCCAGGAAGAGACAGACCACCTGTATGACTCCCCAAATCATGACACCTATTCCCAACAGGCTGATTACGACTTGCCAACGGCGTAATTTTCTCAACTTCTTTGCTTTCTCCTGATGCGTACTGGATGCGCTATTGTTTTCTACTGTTTCCATATTCGGATGTTATTGATTAACTTGTTATTTGACTAATGATTCTATTTGCCCGGTCAGTTTCAGCAACATAAGGTTGGTCACCCGATAGTTATAGTGGGCGCTGATGTAGTTGTTCTGGGCTTCGCTCATCCGCATTTCGTCTTGCAGCACTTCGGTCATCGAGGTGATGCCTTCGCGGTATCGGTCCATAGTGACGGTATACACATCTTCGGCGAGCAAATAATTATCTTTCTGCTTTTTGAAATTCCGTTGGTTGTTCATCAGGTCGTTGGTGGCATTCAGGTATTGGGTCTGCAAATTCTTGCGGGTGTTCTCCTGTGCCAGTTTGATGTTTTCGATATCAATGACGGCCTTGCGGGTTTTATAGCGTTTGTCCAGACCATCGAAAATGGGAACACGCAGCGAGAGGCCCAGGCCATAGGAACGGTACCAATGACCGGAAGGGCCGGAATGAAACCAGTGGTAAGCCTTATCGGTGTAAGCGGAAAACATCCAGTTGCCCGTCAGATTCAGGGAAGGGATGTATCCGTAACCAATCATCTTCTTTTGCTGCTCGGCCAGTTGCCGTTGCGATTCCAGCAGTTGGAGTTCGTATAGGCTCTCCGAGAGTCCGGTCAATGCTACGGGGGTGATAGTTTCGGTATTCACCGGCACTAAGGCTATTTGCTTTTCTGCGGGATAATCGATGATGTATTTCAGCAGGTTCAGTTGCTGTTCCAGCATGGCCTGTGCATTGTCATACTGTACTTTCAGGTTTTCGAGATTGATGTTCACCCGTTTCACATCGACTTCCATTGCCATTCCGTTGTCATAGAAGGCCTGCGTGATGTTCTGCAATTCTTCAAGACGGGTGATATTGGCTTTTATCAGTGCAATTTGCTCGGCGGTGACCTGCCCCAGATAATACATTTTGCAGACTTGCAGGATGAGGTCTTCCCTCGCCTTTTCGTAGGTGAGGCGGTTCATCTCGTCCATCGTCCGCGCAATGGAGATGCTGGTGTAGAGGGTTTGGTTATAGAGTGGCATTTGGAGCTGCAATCCTGCGTTGGCACTGTATTGCAGGGTATGAGTCACATTGTAGGGATTGCCGTAAGCTGAGCCGTCGGTAACGGAGACAGGCGGGTCGATGTTATCATTATAATTGGCAAAACCATTGATTTGGGGCAACAATCGTGCCCGGTTCTCGGAGATGCCATACCTTCCCTTTTGTATCTCTTTCCGTTTACTTTGCAGGGACAGGTTGTTCTCGATGCCTATCTTCAGACAGTCTTCCAATGCCAGGGTATCTTGTGCGCCTGCACTCGCAACGGGCAGGCAGAAAAAGGAAAAAATGAACAGTAACCTTCTCATAACAATTATTTGATATTTGGAAGCAAAGTTAGCGGGTTAGTGCAAAAGGATGCTGTCTATATATCGACTGTTTATGTTCACATTTTCCCTTTTTATAGGGAGATATTAGTTCACATAATAACAGAGGGCTAAATTATCATTCATAATGCAAGCTAATCAAGAACATCTACTTATGTAAAAAAAGGTAAATGCAGGAAACCATAAAAACGTTTCAATTGTTACTTAAAAAATAGCATGACAACATGTATAACTAAAATAGATGATTATGGAAACAAACAAAAAACTAATCGCAGTCGTAGAAATTGGTGGTGACAAAGCAGTTCAATTCTGGGCAAGAGCCGATGACCTGGCACAGCAATACAATGGAAAGTCAACGGATATAGTTTATACAGTAGTGAAACTTCCCGACTCTGATAACCTATTCCGCTTCTTTGCCGCTTCAAAAGAAGAAATGACGCAGGAGACTTTGCTGGAATGCAGCCGTGAGTTTCTGGATGAATTGCTGACACTGGTTCCCAGCGAATGTGTCAGGATAAAGATTGCGGAAGGTAAAGAAGAATAAAAAGAAGTACACCGGATACAAGTGGGACGAAGGATTGGGGGCACAGAAAGAGAGCAAATAGAAATACATTCACTATCTTTGCAATCGTTTTTGTAAACCCAACCCTATATAAAATGAAGTTACTCTGGCTCGACCTGAACAGTTCATACGCCCACTCCTCACTGGCACTCCCCGCACTGCATGCACAGATAGCCGACGACAACGCCATCGAATGGGACATCGTATCCGCCACCATCAACGAGAATGTGGGCATGGTAGCGGGTGAAGTCTACCGCCGCCGTCCCGACCTGCTTGCCGCCACCGTCTGGTTGTTCAACCACGAGCAACTGTTGCACATCATTTCAAGAGTAAAAGCCCTACTGCCCCAATGCTGCATCGTATTGGGCGGACCGGAATTTCTGGGGGACAACGAATTCTTCCTGCGCAGTAATCCGTTTGTCAGTTGCGTGTTCAGGGGAGAAGGCGAAGAGGTGTTCCCGCAATGGATAACCCACCGCAACAATCCGGCGGAATGGAAGAATATCCTCGGACTCTGCTACCTCGACTCCCACGGAAATTACATCGACAACGGCATCGCCCGCGTGCTGGACTTCCATCACCTCATTCCCCCCGAGAAAAGCCGTTTCTTCAACTGGAGCAAGCCTTTCGTACAACTGGAAACCACACGGGGCTGCTTCAACACCTGCGCCTTCTGCGTCAGTGGTGGAGAAAAACCCGTGCGCACCCTGTCCATCGAGGCAATCCGCGAACGGCTGCAAATCATCCACCGACACGGAATAAAGAACGTGCGTGTGCTCGACCGTACTTTCAATTATAATACCCGCCGGGCAAAGGAGCTGTTGGAACTGTTCCTTGAATTCGCCCCCGATATACGTTTCCACCTGGAAATGCACCCTGCCCTACTTTCCGAAGAGCTGAAAGAGGAATTAAAGCGCCTGCCCGAAGGGTTGCTGCATCTGGAAGCCGGCATACAAAGCCTGCGCGAGCCTGTGCTTGTGCAAAGCCGACGGATGGGCCGACTGTCAGATGCGCTGGAAGGACTGAAATTCCTGTGTGCCCTCCCCAACATGGAAACGCATGCCGACCTGATTGCCGGGCTCCCGCTCTATCACCTTTCGGAGATATTCGAGGACATCCGCGTATTGGCGGAATATGGCGCCGGAGAAATACAACTGGAGTCCCTGAAACTGCTTCCCGGCACGGAAATGCGCCGCAGGGCGGAAGAACTGGGCATACAATATTCCCCGTTCCCACCCTACGAGGTACTGCAAACCCGCGAAATCAATGTGGACGAACTGCAAACCGCGCGACAACTTTCGCGCCTGCTGGATGGATTTTATAATGCTCCTGCCTGGCAAGGTATAACCCGAAGACTAATTTTGGATAACGAAACGTTTCTGCACGATTTTCTGGAACATCTTATACGGATAGGATTGATAGACCAGCCGATGAGTCTGGAAAAACGGGGCCTCATCCTGTATGAGTTCTGCAAGCGGCATTATCCCGAATATCAGTCGGAAGCAAGCATCGCCTGGATAGAGGCGGGCATGTCGCTGAAGAAGCTCCCGGCAGAACGGGTAAAGACCAAGCGGCAAGTTCCTCCCGGACATTGGGAAGTGCTGTATGGGGAATACAGGGAGAACCTCCGGCTTTGTTTCCTGCCGGTCGGTGAGGAAGAAAACCGGGGATATTGGTTCGGCTTTGAGTCGGAGATACAGAAAATAGAGCCGGTGTTCAAAGCAAGAAATTAAATATACAAGACTACTGCTATCGGTTTCACAAAGATCATAAGCCCGCAATCTCTTCGGGAGTCAAACCGGTAGCCTTTGATATTAAATCGGCAGAAGTGCCAAGTTGCTTTAAATTACGAGCTATAGAAAAACATTTTTCTATACTACCTTCCTCACGTCCCTCTGCACGTCCTTCCTCACGCCCCTCAGCACGTCCTTCCTCACGTCCTTCCAATTTCGCCGCATCCATCACACACAAATGCGTGCGATATGCATTTACACTTTTCCAATAAAGTTCATGTTCCTCTTCATTAAGAGAAGCTACATCGGCAATTTCTTCCAGTTTTTCGAAGACTGCCTTGCGGGCCTTAAATGGCATTCGTTTCAGTGTCTCCATATTCTTTAATATATATATCCAGCGTTCAAAATCATTCTCACATTCCTCTTCATCTTTGCCAAAAACCGGCAAAGCGAGAAATATCTGCCGCATCTTATCCGTAAACAACTCGCCCGTATCACGGTCGGCAAGAATGACGTCAGTACGTAATTTAACATTGTCGTTGAGCAAAAAGTTCATAAAGAACACTCCGTAAACGGCCTTGACATCAAACCGCCACTCACTGCCCACCTGCCCCTGCCGAGCCACTGCATGAGACAAATAGAACAACGCACGCTCCTTGAAATACAGTTGCGACTTGTTTTGCATCTCAACAATAATCGTCTCTCCCGTGTCTGTGGTGCAATGAATATCATAAATCAGCGCACGGGCATCCTCCCACTCCGGCAGTTGTTCGTTGTTCAGAAAGGTCAGGTCAGTAATCACCCGCTCGCCCTTCAATAAGTCATTTAAGAAATCTATCAGTAAGTCCTTTGATATCTCCTGACCGAATATTTTCTTAAAGCCGTAATCGGTAAACGGATTGATAAATCTTCCCATGTCGTTGTTTTCTGTTTCTTAATCTACCCCTGCAAAGATAAACAAATAGCTTGAATAAGAGATAGATTTATACAATAAACCATCAAAAAAACAGGAGAAGGACGAATATGATATTTTTTTCATGTTCATTTGAGATTATGCCTTTGCCATGCACAGGTTACGGATTAGTTATGCTATCTTTGCGACTCGGCATATCATCATCCGTATTGATGATAGGCATCATCCGTATTGATGATATATTAAAGATATAGATAAGCCTCGCTCAGTCGTAGCATCAAGGCTATTAAACCATAAAGAAAGGAGAAATCAACATGGCTTTCTACAAAAAACAAAAAATACATGGAAAGTGGTATCCGAGAGCAATAACCAAAGGTCGCCCTGCTACAACAGATGATGTGGCAAAACGACTGTCGCTTATGTCAACGGTAAGTCCAGGAGATACCTATGCAGTACTCGTAAATCTGGGTGAAGTGTTGGGCGAACTGATGAGTGCAGGTCGGTCGGTACGGTTGAAAGGTGTAGGAACATTTTATCTCACTTGTCAATCGGAGAATCAGGGAGTAGACACGCCCGAAGAAGTCAGCCCCCAGCAAATCACTGATACAAAAGTGCGCTTCATCCCCGAATACAGCCGTGAGCAAAACAACCGGGTGACCGACCGCACCCTCATCGACCCTTATCTGGAATGGATAGACTTTGACGAAATAGGCAACAACAGCAACAAATAACCCCTCTTCAAGAGGCTGAACAAGACCAATTTCAACCCCATCATATGGAAAACCAAATCATCGAAAAAGTCGATTTCGCCATCGACGAACTGGAACCCAACTACTACGAATGTACCTTCGACAAATGCAACTTCTCCGGCCAGAGCATCGGCAGAGTTATCTTTGAGAGATGCACCTTCAAAGAATGCAACCTGTCACTGGTGAAAGCCAGCAACACCTCCTGGCTGGATGTCCTCTTCACCGACTGCAAGATGACAGGTATCAACTTCACCCTCAGCAATCGCTTCGGCCTGTCCGTGGAGTTCCGCAACTGCCTCCTCTCCTATGCCCTTTTCACCGAAATGAAGCTGAAAGGCACCCGCTTCACCCGCTGCGACCTGCAAAATGCCGACTTCATGGAGACACAACTCCCCGAAGCCAAGTTCACCGAGTGCGACCTCTGCTACGCCTCCTTCCACCACACCAACCTGGAAAAAGCCGATTTCAGCACCGCCCGCAACTACGCCCTGAACCCTGCCGCCAACCGCCTGAAGAAAGCCCGGTTCTCCCGCTACGGACTGGAAGGACTGCTGACGGGGTTAGGAATAGAGGTTGTTGATTAACATTTCATTGTGTAATTGAGGAGTGGGTGCCGTAGCACAAGGCAATGTAACCCAAAACGTAGTACCGACACCCACTTCCGAAGCCACCCCAATGGTTCCGCCCATACTCTCTGCTATAGACTTGCAAATGGGCAACCCTAACCCGACCCCTTGCACAAAAGAGTCCACTTTCTCGAAACGGTCGAAAACCAACGGAAGTTTATCCTGCGGAATACCGCAGCCTGTATCTTTCACACTAATCTTGACACCCCCGTCTGCCATGCTGTACGCTATATCAATATGGCCGCTTTGGGTGTTTTTCAGAGCGTTCGACAGGAAGTTGCTCAATATCCGTTTGACATACTGAGCGTCAAGTTCCACCATATAATCCTGTTCCGGTTTATCCACCCGGACATCCAGCTTGCCGCCAGCCTTCATCCTGCACTCGGCGGCACTTTCCACAATGAGGTCCGACAGACAGAACCATGCAGGATACAGTTTAAAGTCTCCCGCCTCCAACTTCGAAAGTTCCAGGACATCGTCCACCACCTTCAATAAGAGTGCGTTGTTATGCTGTATCAACTGGTTATATTCCTTTTTCTCTTCCATGTCGTCCGTCATAGTCAGTACGCTTGAGAAACCGACGATAGAATTCAACGGAGTACGTATCTCGTGGCTCATATTGGCAATAAAGGCAGACTTCAACCTGTTGGCTTCTTCCGCTTTCTCTTTTGCTTCCCGCAAGTCCTGCTCCAGTGTCTTTCTCTTGTCAATCATCAGAGTTCCCCCCACCAGTACAACCGGTTCGCCATCTTCATCATACTGATATATGGCTCCGTAGATTTCCCTCCACGAAAGAGTGCCATCTTCATCCCGAAACAGGAATTCCTCGTCAAAGAAGTCCGTTTCCTTTCGTTTCAGTCTGTCCAATGCCCGGTGGATGTTCTCCCTGTATTCCGGCAGGATAAACTGCAGATGTTCGTCGGCATCTACTATTCTGTCCGTTCCACCTTCACCATCTCTTTTCCAGGTAATCTCTTTACGCCGCAAATCCCATGTCCACAGCTTCATACCGGTAGCTTTCAACAGCAAGCGATGCTGAATGTCCAATTGTTCCAACTGACACCGCTTCTCTGCCGCTTCCGTGACGTCCACCGCCGCACTAATCAGCCAGCGGGGCTCGCCCTTGTAGTACAACAACTGCTTATACATATTCAATACATGTTCGCACCCATCAGCCAATATCAGATGCTGAAAGGTGTTTGATTGGCCGGAACGTATCGTTTCCCGGTCTGTCTGTTGAAAGGCAGAACAAATTTCGGGAGGCAGAACACTTGCGTTCTTCCCGATCAGGTCGTCCTGAGAGACACTATATAAATCTTCAGATTTCTTGTTCCAAAAGAGATAGTTACAGTTATCCTTAATGTCCTTCACCGTAGTCGGAATAGGAAGATTATTCAGCAACTCCCGCATCAGGAAATTGTCTTCCTTCATTTCTTCCCACTCTTTTACTGATATGCCATGAAGTTTATACAATCGGAAATAATAGACTGCCGCTACAATTGAAACAACAAAAGCAATTTGAATGGTTAGACACAATATAAACATTGTATATACAGATTTTTGCCGTTATTATTTTACAAAGGAATAAAATATCGCAAAAACAACCGATATACAGTTTGTCATACATATAAAGAATTGTCCCCAAATGTATTAAAAAAAGTAATATCACACTGAAATACAAAACATTACTTTCTCAATTCTTTCTCTGCATTCTTAAACTCGGAAGGAGTCATTCCCGTCCTTGCCTTGAACAATTGGTGGAAAGTAGGCATACTGTTGATGCCTGACGCTTCGGCAATGGCACGCAATGTATATTCAGGATGTTCCTTCAATAAATGCATGGCATAATTCAAGCGGAGATTATTGAGATACCCGTTCAGATTGGTGTCCGTATTCTCTTTTATCATCCGGGCAAAACGGGTATTGTTCATCTTGACCATCCGGGCAAGTTCTTCTCTCGATATGTCGGCGGACAGATACAGTTCGTCCCGTTTGATAATATAATCCAGCTTGCCGAAAATCATCTTGTTCATCTGGGCTTCCTCTTCGTTGCCGTCGGATGCTTCCGGTTCTGTCTGCCCGGTCTCCGGAAAAGGCTGGTCTTCCGACACTCTCTCGGCATCAGCCTGTAAGCGGTTCATCTCCGTCTGCATGGACATCTGCTCGTTGATGCGCTCCACCAGCACCTGGTTCTTACGCTTGATTTTGCGGTTCTGCACCCACATACGCCACAGGAAGAACAGTGATAACAACGAAATGCAGAGGATGAAGACTAACGTAATGGTACGTATGGTAAGCTGGAAAGCCTGTTCCGCAATGCGGGCTTCCTTCTCGTTCACTTCGTAAAGGTTGTCCAGTTCCAGCGCGACATTGGTTTTATCACGCCGGTAAATGCTGTCCGTTATGGACAGGATGGAAGCACGCAGCGCGGCGACTTTCTCATAGTCTTTCAGGGCAAGATAGGCGTCTATCTCCCGTTGCAGAACGCCGACGTACTGAATATTCAAGGTATCTTGCCGGCGCATCAGCTCCTTGAAGTCGCGGCAATGGTCGAGTACGGCCTGATACTGCTTGGTTACGAGCAGGTACGGGGTGGCATCGCGCTTGCCGGCAGGAGTATTATAGGCATGGGTGGACTGGTATTTTTTATGATACTCCTTCCCACGCTCCACATCTCCCAGCAAATGGCAGATGCGGGACAATTTGGAATAGACATATCCGTATTGCTGGTCGAGGAAAGCCTCACGCACTTCCGGATTGCCTTTCATTCCGTCCAACAGCTTCTCACGCTGCAAACCTACCTGCAAGGCGTCTTCCAGCCGGTTGTCGTTAATCAGGTATCCCATCTTCACCCCATAGAAATAGGAAAGCATCGACTTGCTCAGTTTATCTTTCCTGCCATCCAGCAGGGCGATTGCCTTATCGAAAAGCTCATACCCTTCCTCTTTCAATGACAGCATCCATTTGTTCTCGCCCATACAGAAGAGTAACTTACATTCCGACTGCCGGTCGTCGAGCCTGCGTGCCAGTTCCAGACCTTCAACCGCGTAACGGTTGCTCTCCTTATATTCGCTCAGGGTATGGGAGATGTCGGCCAGGGTTATGGTCATCTTCAACAAGTGGTCAGGGTGGTTCCCGGAGATAGAATCATGTACATAAGCCCGGCGGGCATAGTGGAATGCCGATTTGTCCTGATACAGGTATGAGTAGACCATGCTACGCAAATCATCAACCTTGTATATGGGCAACGCTTGCTTTGTTTCAGCTTCGTCCAGCAGTTGCAACGCGCGTTTCGGCTCATCCATATAGATGTCCGTGATATACTGTTCCGTATATATATCCTTTGTTCCTTTATCTCCGCTTGCCAGGGCAGATGCCGACAGAAAGCCTAACAAGAGGAGACATATATAGAAATGTCTCATACACTCAATCGTCTGTGTCTATTTTCTTATGGACTGCGCAGTCGGCGCAAATCCCTTTGATTACATAATTAATTCCCGTCTGCATGAATCCCTCCGGAAGCGTGACTGACGGGGCGTGCACACTCCGGATGCAATAGGTCTTGTGGCAATGTTCGCAATAGAAGTGCATGTGCTGGTCTTCCACCGTACACATGCAGCAGTCTTCGCAAACGGCATACTTCAATGAACCGCTTCCATCGTCCACACCATGTATCAGGTGGTGGGAAAGGAACAGGGTCAGTGTCCGGAAAATAGTGGATTTATCAACCGTATCGAGTTTCTCTTCCAAATCTGCCATAGACACAGCCCGCCTCATCTCCATCATGGTGCGGAGAATCAACAGCCTCATCGCTGTAGGTTTGATATCCCGAAGGGACAATTTATGTAGATATACGTCTTTCATACTACTCAGAACTTCTTACCTAATATGCGGACCGAATTGAAAACAACCAGCAAAGCCACTCCGACATCGGCAAACACCGCCGCCCATAGCGTGGCAAAGCCAAAGGCGCCCGCAATCAGAACCAATATTTTCACGGTGATGGCACCGATAATATTTTGCATCACAATCCGTCTTGTGACCCGTCCGATGGAAATGGCTGTCGCCACCCGCGACGGTTGGTCGGTCTGGATAACCACATCTGCACTTTCGATGGCGGCATCCGAACCCAGCCCTCCCATCGCAATCCCCACATCACTGAGAGCCAGTACGGGAGCGTCATTCATACCATCGCCCACAAAGGCTACGGACACGTCCGGGGCAGAATTGAGCTGTTCCAGATGGACGGCTTTATCTTCGGGAAGCAGGTCGCCGTAAGCCTTGTCAATGCCCAATTCTGCGGCAAAGATATTAACAATCTCCTGTTTATCACCAGATAACATTTGAATATTATCTATTTTTAAAGCCTTTAATTTTTTTATAGCATCCGTGGCATCCTCCTTCAGAGTGTCCGAAAGCAGCAGGCAACCGGCATACCGCCCGTCGACGGCACAGACTACGACAGTGGCTACACAGTCCGTCAGTTCTTCGGGTACGGATATCTTGCGGTCCTTCAACAGGCGGATGTTGCCGACAAGGACTTTGCGGCTCCCTACTTCGGCCTCCAGGCCATAGCCTGCCAGTTCATTCAATGTAGTTACTTCCAGAGGTTCTACACCCCGTTCGGCTGCGAAGCGGGCAACGGCTTGTGCCACAGGATGGGTGCTCTTCTTTTCTACGGACAGCACCAGTCGCAGCAATTCATCTTCCGGCAGACCGGCCGCCTGTATGGACGTCACGCGGAAACTGCCGGTGGTCAGCGTACCTGTTTTGTCGAAGACGATGGCATTCACGCGGGTGATGGCATCCAGATAATTGCTTCCCTTAAACAGGATACCCATACGGGAAGCCGCCCCGATGCCTCCGAAATAGCCCAACGGAATACTGATAATCAGTGCGCACGGGCAGGATATTACGAGAAACACCAGCCCACGATAGAGCCAATCGTTGAACACATAGTCGAAGCCCGGATGCACCGCCGCAACAAGTGCGGGAAGGGCTACTATCAGGACAGCCAGAAGCACGACTATCGGTGTATAGATGCGGGCAAACCGGCGGATAAACAGTTCGGCGGGCGCTTTGCGCTCTGCTGCGTCCTGCACAAGGTTGAGGATGCGTGCCAGTGTGCTGTGGTCGTAAGGTTTCGTCACCAGTATGCGCACTGCCTGTCCGTTGACAATCATACCGGCAAGGACATCACCGCCTGCGGAAACATTGCGGGGCATGCTCTCCCCGGTCAGCGCCGAAGTATCGAAAACGGCCTGCGGGTTCTGCAGAGTTCCGTCCAGAGGGACACGTTCTCCGGGTTTTACTTCAATGGTTTCTCCCACATTGACGTCGCGGGGAGAGACTGTCCGGAGCGTGTTTTCACGATATACATCCACCCGTTCGGGACGCACATCGAGCAGGCCGCGGATATTGCGGGTAGCCTGGTTCACGGCTTTATCCTGCAACATCTCTCCCAGGGTATAGAGTAGCATCACGGCAAGCGCTTCCGGATATTCTCCGATATAGAATGCTCCGAGGGAAGCTAAGGCCATCAGGGAGAATTCATTGAACCAGTCTTTCCGCAAGATGCCCTCCCATGCTTCGCGCATCACAGGAAGTCCCACGGGCAGGAAGCCCAGCAGGAACCAGCAGAATTCAACCACCGGATGGCTGAATCCTACCCATTGCTGATGCTGGAAGATGATACCCGTGATAAGGAATATACCTGATAGCACCGGAGCTCCTATCTTACGAATCATAGATTGCTCTTTCTCTTTGCTCTGCGGAGAAGTATGTGTATGTGCACAACCACACTGACATTTTGTTTCCATAATCTTAATCTTATTATTTTGTCCGGTGCAAAGGTAAGGGATGGGGGGTGCAACCGGGTTGCAAAAAGCTTATACTTTTTCTTTCGCTTGCCCGAAAGAAAAAGTATCAAAAAGAAAGGGCCCGGGCTGAGTCTCCGGTGCTACTCCGGCACTGCCATGCACAGACGGGGCTCGAACTCGCTACGCTCAGACAATCGCCCCTTACCTGCGCCTGATAGCACCTACGCTTACGCACCTACGTCTATGCCCGAAGGCTGCGCGATGCAGGTGGCTGCGCAATAATTATGATAGGTATGCATATCATATTCTATTTCTATATACCGCACTTCATGCACGCATCTCATACCCAATACTTACACTTCATATTTAATACTCACATCTTGTACCCAATGTACACATCTTGCCCCCACGCCGCAGGTCTCCCGGCCTCACTGTAGGGGCGTCAGCGGAGGCACTGTCAGGCGCAGGTAAGGGGCGATTGTCTGAGCGTAGCGAGTTCGAGCCCCGTCTGTGCATGGCAGTGTCGGAGTAGCACCGGAAGTGCAGCCTTGATTTTTTCTTTGGTATCTTTCTTTTGCATCAAGGCAAAAGAAAGTACGCCGCCTCCCAACCGATAATCGCCTCCTTCCGTACCTCCCCCCAATGGTAATTCCCGATGTCCCCTGTAGCTTTTATCACCCGATGACAAGGTATCAGAAACGCAACCGGATTCCTCCCGATAGCCGTCCCTACGGCTCTGCAAGCTCCTTCGTGTCCCGATTTCATTGCCAAGTCGGCATAAGTAGTCAAACCGCCCGCCGGAATTTTCAATAACGTCTCCCATACTTTCAACTGGAAGGAAGTGCCTTTTAAGTGCAGTCTTATTTCGTCCGGTTTACTCCAGTCCCGATTAAAGACAGAGAGAGCATCCTCCTGTTTCCGGTCGGGGCACTGCGTATAGGCAGCATTTGGAAAAAGCTGTTTCAAAGAACCGAGCGCCTCCTCCTCCCCTTTATCCACAAAAGCGAGATGGCAGATTCCCTTATCAGTAGAAGCAACCATCACCCGGCCGAACGGAGTTTCGGCAAAAGAATAATTAATATGGAGAGCCTGACCACCGTTTTTATATTCCCCCGGCGTCATCCCCTCGATGTTGACAAACAAATCATGCAAACGTCCCGTCCCCGACAAACCAACCTCACAGGCAGTATCGAAAAGTGAAGCATGCGTCTGTTTCAGAATACGCTTGGCATATTCCACATTCAGATATTGCAGGAAACTCTTCGGACTTATCCCCGCCCACTCCTGAAACATCCGTTGGAAATGAGCCGGACTCATATTCACATGCCCGGCTATCGTCTCCAACCGGGGCTGCTCCTGCCTATTCTCCTTGATAAAGCGGATGGCGGCAGCAATGCGTTCGTAATTCAATTCCTGTTGTTGTTTCATTTAGCGCAAGGGATTATGGCAAAGCCTCATTAATAAAAGAATCACAGCAAAGACACCGCCGATATCTCCAGTTCCAGCAAGAACTGTTTAGCAGGAAGCCCCCCGCCATATCCCGTCAGCTTGCGATTACTGCCGATGACACGGTGGCAAGGCACAAATATGGAAATAGGATTCGCCCCATTCGATGCCGCCACGGCACGGACAGCCTTGGGATTCCCCAACTTCCGGGACAGTTCTCCATACGATACCGTCGTCCCATAGGGAATATTCAACAGCTCATGCCACACAGACTTCTGAAACTCCGTCCCTACAAAGAGTAGCGGCACACTGAACGTAGTCCGTTTACCCGCAAAGTATTCATCCAGTTGGGTAACGGCTTGTGCCGTCACTTCCGAACTACCTGTTTCATAACCGGCATGCAGTCCATCCTGCATCCGCTTGTCAATGATACCTCTGCGTTTTTCATCCACCCAGTCGCACATACAGAGCTTATCCCCGAAAGAGCCAAGTATCAACTCTCCGCACGGGGATTGATAATGTTGTATCAGAATCCTGTCCATCACCGTCATACACGTTTTTCGATTTATTCTTGTTCAGCATGCAAACATACGGACTTTACGGCTGATAACCGACCCGAAATATGCGAAATTCACTTCCACACTCCTATTTTTCCTTTTTCGACAAGTATCAGTACTTAGAAGATTAAACATTCCCTAAAAGAACGTCGTTCGTAAAACTTCTTTCACAGAAAGACGGTTGTTATCATATAAACCCTAAAAAAACGAACAACATGAAGAATGTAGTATTGATAGGAGCAAGTGGCTTCGTAGGAACCGCCATCCTAAACGAATTGCTGAACAGAGGCCATAAAGTAACCGCCATTGTGCGCGATGCCAAGAAGATGACCGTCAGCAACCCGAACCTGACAATCGTCGAAGCCGACGTCACCGACACCGATGCCCTGAAAGAGGCCGGCAAAGGAAAAGACGCCGTAATCAGCGCCTACAACCCCGGCTGGAAGAATCCCCATATATACGAAGATACCCTGAAGAACTATCCCCTGATAGTGGAAAGCGCGAAGCAAGCCGGCGTGAAGCGTCTGCTCATTGTGGGAGGTGCCGGAACCCTGTTCTATGCCCCCGGCAAGATGGTGATGGATGCCGATGATGTGCCCGCACAGCTTCTGCCCGGCATCAAGTCTTTAGGCGAATTCTACCTGAACACGCTCCGCAAGGAAAAAGATATCGACTGGATATTCCTCTCCCCCGCCGCCAACATGACGCCCGGCCAGCGCACCGCAAAGTTCCGCATCGGAAAAGATGACCTGGTGGTGGATGCCAACGGAGATAGCAACATATCTGTCGAAGACTTTGCCGTAGCCATGGTGGACGAGCTGGAACAGGAGAAGCACCACAAGGAACGTTTCACCATTGGATATTAAACAAAGCTATTTCAGAAAAGAATATCTTTAAATTTCAAAACAGAATAAATGCCGGCAAATAAAGAATCACTCTTCTTTTTGCCAGCATTTGTCTTTTTACCAAACTTAATTGAACTAACCCTATTTATTCTGCATTCTTTTTCAGCCATTCCAACCTGCGCATATCAGGCAGGTGCTTCACTTTGAAATTCTCAAACTTAACATTAAATCCGCCTCCGTCAGGACAGGCAGCCATGAATCCAACCTTCACAGGAATATTATCCTGCAACCATGCATTCCGCATCATCGTATAAGTCTTGTCATCAAACGAATAGAAGATTTCAACAGCATCCAGCCTGCGGACAGCTTTAATCCAAATATAAGGAACAGGCTTATCCAAAGTGATTACGCTCCAGTCACTGGTCTTGTGAGTCACCACTGTACTCAGATTAAATTTTCCGTCTACAAACTCAATACCTGCTTTGATGTAGTTTTCATGATCGATGCGCAACATCAGTCCCGCCTGGTCAAAGCGCGCCTTATAATCGCCCGTCACTTTCACTTTAGCTTCAAATTCACCGCCATACGTTGCATAATAGAAGGGGGCATCATCCACAGTAAAACCATAATGAGAGATGCGCCAGTAATCGCTTTGCGGAGTGACAAACATCAAAAGTGTTTTATCTTTTATCTCCCACTGTTCGGGTTCATTGAACCATTGCATCTTCTCCAACGTCTGCGCAAAAGAAGTTTGCGCCACAACGGCCATCAACAGGCCAAAAAGTAATTTCTTCATTTTCCGTGTTATTTTAATTAATCGTTATCCTTATTTATCCAACTCCACTTTTTTATTCGGCACCATATTTCATCTTGTCCGCCTCCGTTATCTGACGAACCACCCGGCAAGGATTTCCAACCGCCAGCACATTGGCAGGAATGCTCTTGGTGACGACGCTTCCTGCACCGATAATCGTATTATCACCGATTGTCACTCCCGGCAGCACACATACCTGCGCACCAATCCACACATTATTCCCCACCGTAATGGGATAAGCATATTCAAGCCCCCGGGTTCTTTGTTCCGCATCCAGCGCATGACCGGCCGTATAGAAACCGCAATTTGGCGCCACAAACACGTTATCACCGAATGTCACCTTCGCACCATCCAGAATGACGCAATTCACATTTGAGTAAAAGTTCTCCCCTATCTCGATATTGTAACCGTAATCACAATAGAACGGCTGTTCTATCAGAAAAGACTTTCCCGTCCTGCCAAACAATGCGCGGATTATGTCTTCCCGTTCCTTCTTCTGCGAAGGACGCAGGCGGTTCAGCTCATAGCATCTCTCCTTGCAGACATCTCTCTCCGCCAAAAGTTCCGCATCACTATTGGCATCATACAACTTTCCGGCCTTCGCCTTTTCCTTTTCAGTCTCCATAATTTCCTTGTTTTGATGAAATAACAATCTGTTTTACTTACCTTTGCAAAGGTAAAGGCTTGCAGGCAAACAGGCAATACTGATTAATAACCATTTTTCGCCCCCTCACGCACCATGGATATCATAGATAAACTGAATGAAGAATTGCTGAAACAAACGTTCGCGAAAGAACGGAAACTGACGGAACATCTGGATGAGTATAAACACATCGCCTCCATGTATGCACGTACCGAGAATGCCGTAGCCGTATTGAGCGATATGAAAACAAACACCAGCTACATCTATTATGGCGGGGTAGCGGAAAAACTCGGACTGGCAGAACGGGACACTTGCAAAACAGTTCATTCGATATGGGAAGAGGAAATATTCGGCCTGATGCACCCGGACGATTTACTGGAAAAGCATTTGCAGGAACTCCGCTTCTTCCATTTCCTGAAAAACATCCCAAGCCGGAAACGCCGGGACTATTACCTCACGCACAACATGCGTATGCGGGATAATTCCGGCAGGTATGTGCACATTCTGCACCGGATATTCTACATAGCCAACGACTCAAACGGCAGCGTATGGCTGGCCCTCTGCCTCTACAACTTTTCCATAGATACCTCTCTGAATTGCATCATCATCAACTCCACCAACGGGCAAGTCTTGGAATTGGAAAAGCAAAGCTGCAACGACCTGCTGTCCGACAGGGAAAAAGAAGTCCTGCAACTAATTGATAAAGGGAAAATGAGTAAAGACATCGCCCGGATATTATCAATCAGCATAAACACCGTGAACCGGCACCGGCAGAATATTCTGGAAAAGCTGCAAGTGAGTAACTCCATTGAAGCCTGCCGGGTAGCAAAGGAGTTGAATTTGCTGCACGCCTGACAGGAATCGGGCTGTATCATCAAAAAATCTCAGAATTATCGTATCTTTGGGCGATTAAATAAGCCAAAACTAAGATTCACTTTACTGACAACCCCGTAATGAAAACAAATATCTTTTTAACCTGCATGCTGCTGGCAACCCTATTCAGTGCCTGCAATGCCTCCAAACGTAACCAACAGAAAGAACTGGAACAGCAAATCGGGCAAGTCCTGAAAGATAAAAAAGCAACCGTAGGCGTTGCCGTATTAGCCAATGACACAATCGTTGCGCTCCATAACAATCAGATTCATTTCCCTCTGTTCAGCGTCTTCAAGTTCCATGTGGCACTGGCCGTTTTAGACAAAATGGATAAGGGGCACGTAAGTTTAGACAGCATCATGGAAATAAAAGCAGCCCAAATGCTTCCTAACACATACAGCCCGTTGAGGCAGAAATTCCCCGACCGGGATTTCAGCATATCCCTGGGAGAGTTGTTAAAATACAGCATATCATTGAGCGATAACAATGCCTGCGATGTGCTCATTGACTACGTCGGTGGTATAAATAAAGTAAACAGCTACATAAAGTCATTAGGTCTGAAAGACTTTAATCTGGCAGCAAACGAAGAACTTATGCACCGGGATGTGGCAACCCAGTATCAAAACTGGAGCACTCCGGAGGCAGTAGTCAGATTACTGAATATAGCCGACAAGCAAACACTGTTTGCCGCCGAATACAAAGATTTCTTATGGCAAATCCTGAAAGAGACTTCCACAGGTACGGACAAACTGAAAAGACAATTGCCTCCTGATGTTATCGTCGGACACAAAACCGGTTCTTCGGACAGAACACCCGAAGGTGTGAAAACCGCCGACAACGACGCTGGCTTCATTATCTTTCCGGACGGACGGAAATATTATATCACCGTCCTCGTCATGGAATCGCAGGAAACCGACCGGGAAAATGCAGCCATCATCGCCCGTATATCCAAGATAGTATACGATTCTTTAAATCCCAATATCCAATGAAAGAGAACAACGCCTCTCTCTGGCTCGAATGGGCCAAAGAACTCCAGTTCATAGCTCAAGCCGGACTGACCTATTCCAAAGACCCTTTCGACCTTGAACGCTTTGAACGTATCCGCGAAATATCAGCAGAGATAATGAGCCGTCAAAGCGGCCTGCCATTAGAAAAAGTGAAAGGTCTGTTCTGCAATGAAACAGGCTTTCAGACGCCTAAACTGGACACGCGGGCGGCCATCTTCAAAGATGGGAAAATACTATTAGTAAAAGAAAAGGCCGGTGTATGGTCTTTACCGGGCGGTTGGGTAGACGTGAATCAAACCATCAAGACCAATACGGAAAAAGAGGTAAAGGAGGAAGCGGGATTAGATGTGAAAGCAGTCCGCCTGATTGCTGTGCAGGACAGGAATCTGCACAACATACCGCCATACGCATATAATGTCTGCAAAGCCTTTGTACTGTGTGAAGTAACAGGCGGAAGCTTTCAGAGTAATATAGAAACGACTGAAAGCAGATATTTCTCTCTGGATGAGATACCGGAGTTAGCGGAAGAAAAGAACAGCAAAGAACAGATTGCCATGTGCTTTGCTGCTTACCAGGACGAAAACTGGGAAGTGCAGTTTGATTGAGGCATCTTCTACAGCCTTTCAGCAAGCCTCCCCTATTCTATCTCCAGAATCTCCTTCATCTTTGGCCGGAAATCATCTCCCCATGCTTCAAGCTGTTCAATTATGGGAATTAAAGTTCTTCCGGCCTCAGTGATGGAGTACTCCGAATGGGGCGGAAGGTTTTATTACTTGAAAAAGACAGCAAACTATTTTCAGTTCGCCTTTGTTTATTACATGAAATACAGTACTTTTGCATAAAGAAAGGAGAACATATTATGGAACTGTCATTAAATCCCACGGAGTGGTATATGAAGTTATTAGCTCCGCTAAGCCCGGATATTAAATTGGATTTAATCAGCAAATTGTCTGAGTCTTTAAAAGAAAAGGTAGCTCATCCTGCAAAAAAGACACCTAATTCCGAAAACTTCTTTAGTGCATTGTCTGGTGCATGGGAAGACAGTATTTCGGTAGAAGAGGAAATGAAATACATCAGAGAAAGCAGGACAAGCAATAAAACCAGAAAAATGAATAATTTCTGATGAAGACCAAAGGCTATTTATTAGATACTAATATTTGTATCTCCATGCTTAAAAACCAACATGGTGTTCGTGAAGCAATATTGAAAGTAAAACCGGAAAACTGTTATGTATCCGAAATAACGCTTGGAGAACTTTATTTCGGTGCATCTTTCAGTAACAATAAAGAAGAACGTTTAAAAGACGTTGCTTTTGTGATTGACCACTTTAAAGTAATTCCTGTTTCCGAAACATTACCTTTATTCGGAGATATTAAAGCGGATTTAAGGAGAGAAGGAAAACTAATTGATGATTTTGATATATTAATAGGTTGTGCAGCCATCCTTAATCATTTAACAATAGTCACAGATAATATAAAACATTTAGGCAGGCTGCCTGGTATCATTGTTGAGAACTGGACGAACCGCTCTATTTAAACTTGGATTTATTCTGATAATATATAGTAAAATCGCACCCCACTGCATTATAAAAATGTAGCGGGTGTTTCTTTATTATATTGCACCCTCATACTCTATCCTTATGTAATAACTCCTTCAGGTGATTAATGATATAGCCGCCAAGTATAATTTAGTCGGTCTGACCGTAGCCGAACCCATGCCCCGCATCGCAATCAAAATCAGAAACATGCTGAACCGCTTGCCTTTATTTAAATAACAAGAAAAACGCCTCTGTTTTTCCTCTACGATGAATGGGACGTTCATCGTAGAGAAACAGAGGGAAACTCTACGGGGAACCAAGCATTCATCGTAGAGCTGGTAAAAGAGCGCTCTTTATCAGAATTTACGAAGTGTGAAATAGTAGTAATTCTCTTCTCCACCGTTGAACCAATGCCCCGCGCCTTCTGTTGTCTGTGCAATAATAGAAAGTAATTTAGTTTTTAACCATTAAACCTTTTAAATTATGACTTGTAAAGATTCTCATTTTCTGATTGGACTGGGAGTAGGTTCAATCTTAGGAGCGCTGGCATACGGTTTTGCCCGCAGTTCAAGAGCTAAAAAAATGAAAGCAGAAGTATGCGATGCCCTGCACAGAATTGAAGGACATACCGAAGACTTGCTGGAAGCTGCTAAAGAAAAGGCATTGTATGCCGGAGAAAGAGTAGCGGACAGAGTAGCCGACGAAACTTCCGCGATTGCCGGAAAAGCAAATGACCTCAAAGGCAAAGTGCACTCACTGGCCGACGAAGCAAAGAAGTAAACGAACCGATTCTAACCGTAAAGGCAGAGAAAGACGGATAAATATCCGCTTTTCCCTGCCTTTACTTTTTTCGGTCACGCCAAATATCATTTATATGGCTTCCATCCATCCGCTTTCTCCGGAATTTAATGAAATGACCGGCTTCACCGAAGAGGAAGTGCGGGCGATGTTGGATTATTATGCCACTACCTGCGAGTTCCACCACTCCACCGACGAACTGATAGAAGCGATGAAGCCTTGGTATGATAATTACTGCTTTGCGGAAAAAAGCTATGGAAGCACTACAATGTACAACTCCAATATAGTGCTTTACTTTGTAGACAATTACATCCGCAACGAGGGAAATATGCCCCGCAATATGATAGAAGAAAATATCCGTGTAGATTATAACAAGTTACGGATGCTTATCCGCAAGGACAAAGAATTCGCCCACGATGCCTCTACCATCCAGACATTGGTACAACAAGGATACGTCACTGGTGAGCTGAAAACAGGCTTCCCAGCCGAAGCGATTGCAGAACCGGACAACTTCGTCAGCCTGCTGTTCTATTTTGGCATGTTGACCATCAGCGGAACTAAACAAGGAGAGACACTGCTGACTATTCCGAATCAAGTAGTGCGTGAACAACTGTACAGTTACCTGCTCGATACCTACAATGAAGCCAATCTTCGTTTTGACAACTGGGAGAAAGGAAAACTCGCTTCCGCAATGGCCTATCGTGGCGACTGGAAAGCCTATTTCGACTATATCGCCGAATGTCTGCACCGCTACTCTTCTCAGCGAGACAGGCAAAAGGGGGAAGCATACGTGCATGGATTCACCCTCGCCATGACCGCACAAAACCGCTTCTACCGCCCCATTTCCGAGCAGGACAATCAAGAGGGGTATGCCGACATCTTCATGTTCCCTTTGCTGGAAATCTACAAAGACATGCTTCATTCCTATATCATCGAACTGAAATACGCCAAAGGGAAGGATAGCAATGAAAAAGTGGAGCAACTCCGCCGGGAAGCTATCACACAAGCCAAACGCTATGCTGCCAGTGAAACGGTACAAAAAGCAATAGGTACGACGACCCTGCACAAAATAGTAGTCGTTTATTGGGGAATGAAAATGGAGGTATGTGAGGAGATTAGTGAGTGAGCCTCCCGAATCAGTCCGACAGGATACTCACAAAGTTCCAATATCTTAATCGCATTATGTTCGGTCGCTATGCCTTTCTTCAATTTATAGTCGAAGGACAAGACACCCTCTTTCACAGACTCGCTGAAATAATACAATTCATACTCCTGTTCCAGCATATCCGCCAGTTCAAGGTCGTGCGTGGAGACAAAGACTAAATTCCCGTTCTTCACCAGCCATGACAGTACGGACTTGGCTATGGCTATCCGCTCTTTAGTGTTTGTTCCACGAAACAGTTCATCGAGCAGGAACAAATGGTTGCCACTGTCACTTTTATCTATAAACTCTTTGATGGTCGTCACTTCCTGCATAAAATAGCTTTTATTTTCCATCAGGTTATCTCCCTGATGGATGGAAGACAGCAATGACATTTGCAGGTCCGCTTCAAAAGTCTCTGCAAAACAGGTATGGAGTGCTTTTGCAGCCAACAGGTTCACTCCTATTGTCCGCATGAAACAGGTTTTTCCTGCCATATTCGAACCGGTTATCAGTGCCGACTTTCCGTGCAGGACAAGGTCGTTCGAAACACAATTCTCTATCAGAGGATGATAAACAGACCGTATACGCAGCCTCTCACCCGCCTTGTTCTCTCCCGGCAGACAATAATAAGGTAAATTTTCCCTCAATATGGAGACTGAAAAGAGGGTATCTAAAAAGCCAATAAACTGGTAGATGCCATGAATGGCAGCAGACTTCTCTTTGAATAGTTTGAAAGTTTTCCCCACTGCATAAGCTTCATGAAGAAAGAATATCCGGGCAAGTTCGGCTACAATATAGAACAGAATAGCCATATCATTATCCAGCGTCATATTGAAACGGAAGTAGGAAATATACTTTTTCAGCCCTTCCACCTCCTTCAAATCATCAGATATACACGGGGTCACAGACGCAAACTCCCGCTTCTGCGCCAACCGTTCAGCCTGCCTTATCATTTTAAACAATTGGGGAATCGAGAAAAAATATCCCTGTATCTTCGGCTTGCAGCGATAGTGCAACACGACGTTAGTGATGAAAGCAACGACAAACAGAGTCAGGAAATATCCTGAATGGGCAATCAAAGTCAAAGCAAGAAACAGGAACGGCAGGAAACGGCAAATGCTGATAACTTTCATCTCCTTACGGGAAATCTCCACATTGTTCCCCTCAATGATGGATACAATGGAGTAAGCATCCGGCTTATTCAGTTCCCTCAAGGTCTTAGACAAGAAATCGCGCAATTCCGTATTTGCGGACAGTGAACCGAGCAAAGCCTCCTGCTTTCCAACGCCCGAAACTTTGTCCGACAACAAGAGGTAATACAGGTATTGCCGACCGATGGATGAATTGCAATAATCTATTTCTGCAAACAGATCATCCAGATTTAAATCATCAACACAATTAGCGGGCAGTCCCGTTTCACTCTCTTCGGTTCTATAAAGGAAATAATTAGCGATTTCTGACATAAACAATAGCTTTTTGATAGAATTTTATTCGGCTTCTTCCGTATCAAGACAGAAAGGATGTCCTGCCGGGTCAATCATAGTTCTTGAAGTTCTGAAATACTGTTCCTCCGCCTGCCTGGCACCCAACCGGACAGCATAAGCAACCGCTTCTTCAAGATTCTCCACATAGAAATCAAGATGAAGCATTTGTCCTTGCTTGCTTTCTTCCCAAGGCCATACGGGCGGCTGATATTCCTCAACTTCCTGAAAAGCCATTACCACACCCTCGGGAGAAGTGATGGCAGCCCAACCATTTGCACGCGGATGAGTCCATTCCCACCCCAACAATTTACTGTAGAAATCCGCCAGCACTCCGGCATCACTACAATCAACAACAATATTAATCTTATAGATTAAAGACTTCACAGTTGACTTCATACACTTTCTTTTTATAAACTTGTTTTATATAGGAAACGACAAATCTATGAAAATCAAGTGAAAAAGCAATCATAATCCAACTCTTATTGAAATTTCTTATCTTCTTCGAGGAGTTCCTGACTAAATTGCTCCGGTGACAGAGGGGTAAAGAGTTCTATAAGATTTTCTTCGGGATCGCGCAGGTACAGGCAACGCATCCCCCAATCGGGCATATCCGTAGGTTCATTGATAAACGTCACGCCTTTTGCTTTCAGAGCGGCAAAGGTTTCGTCTAAATTATCTACACTGAATGAGACCATTAACTTTTCACGCATTGCAACGGGCTGCTGTTTATCTGCATTGCCTACCCAAGGTGCCATCGAGTCGGATGCAAAAAGGGTGAATCCTTCTATTCCGTCGGCTACTTTAAAATTGGCATATCCGCTGTTTTCATCTCCCCAGGATAGCTCTAATCCGAGTTGTTCGGTGTAGAATTTAAAGCATTTAGCGAAGTCTTTTACTAATAATCTTACGTTGTTAAATCTCATTGCTTACAGATTAAGGGTTTATAATTTGTTTCTTAAATAGTTAAGATGCAAATATAATCATTCTATTGGATGGAATTTCAAAAATCCGTATTTACCTCAAAAATGATTCATAACCTACTTGTTATGAGACACGCATATCAGTACTTACCTTATTAATATATAAATCCTATACATTACATAAACAATTAGTATAACGGAAGCCCTTTTTACTGCAATCGGGAATAATTGCATAGTTTATAGGCTATATCGTTATTCCCCCGCAGCCCCAAACCGCCTACCTTTGCAACATCGGAAATCAACAATAAAACTCTGATAAAAATAGTATGAAAAAGAAATTATTAACATTAGCAGCTTTGCTGATATCGGGAACGATTTTGGCACAAGACGGAGGAACAATTATGAAGAAGTATGAAAATCAGTTGCCGCAGGAAGGCAGGGGAAATGTACACGTAGCTTATCAGGGAAAAGCTATCGACCAAATGATTTACGAATTCATGGAAGAACAGGGAATACCGGGCATGACGCTTGCCATCGTGCAGGCTCCCTACATCCCCCGTGTCGTAGGCTACGGAGTCACGGATTTTGAAAAAGGAAATCTGGCGGCAGCTAAAACCCTCTGGCCTGTCGGACCTATCTCTCAGGGATTTGCGGCCGTAGCAATCATGCAATTATACGAAAAAGGGAAATTGGATCTGAACGAGCCTGTCGGAAAGTATCTCAAAGATATCCCGGAAAGCTGGCAGAGCATCAGCATACTCCAACTGATGCAACATAGTTCGGGCATTGCCGATTATCGTTCACAAAAGGGCTTCGACGTATCCGCCGATTATCAGCCCGTGCAACTGATAGAAACCGTAAAGGCTATTCCGTTGGCTTTTGAACCGGGTACGGATGTGAAGCAAAGTGCCACTAACTTCCTTCTGCTGACGTCTGTGATTGAAAAGGCAAGTAAAATGTCCTACCACGATTTCGTAAAGAAGTATCAGATAGACTATCTCGGACTTCAACAGACTTACTTTGGAGAAGACCTTGCGAAAGTAAAGCAGGAAGACGTAACCACTACCGCCAATGTGCACCAGACTTTCAAGAAAGATAAAGATTATATCAATCCATCGGAGACGACCACGGGGTATATAGAAAAGGATGGCAAGTTGATAGTCGCCCCTACTGTTAGCCCGACGGCCATGAAAGGTTTTTCCGATATATGGGCATCAGCCGAAAACATCAGCCATTGGGATATCGGCCTTGCCGGAGGTGTGCTGATTGCCAAACCGGAAAACCGGGACATCATCTATAAGCCTACCAAGCTTGCCAATGGAAAAGTGATTCCCGCCATAGCCGGATGGCAGTTCTACAATCACAAAGGATTGATGGATATCAAGGGAAACGTATCAGGACATTCAGCTTTCCTGAGCCGCTTTACAGATGCTTCGGAGTTGGTATGCGTCACCCTTCTTGCCAATAAGGAAGGCGTAGACCTGACCAATCTGGGACGCAAGATTGCTGCTGCCTTTGATAGCAGTAAAATGGGCACAGGAGCCAATGACAATCTGCTTTATACTTACGAAAGCCAGTTCAGTGTAGCCGAAACCATGACACGCATCGAGCAGACATTGAAAACAATGGGTATCCCTGTGTTTGCCAAATTCGACCACGGAAAGAATGCCGAAGAGGTAGGTCTTGAACTCCGTCCGAACCAGGTGATTGTTTTCGGTTCACCTAAAGTAGGAACCAAACTGATGCAGGATAATCCAAGTATTTCCATTGAATTACCGTTAAAGATATCGGTATGGGAAGATAAGAACGGAAGCGTATGGGCCACATTCCCGCAAATGAAAATGATGGCAGCAGAATATGGGCTTACAGGAGAGCCGGTAATTGGAAAGATGCAGGAGTTGTTAGAAAAGATAGTTATTCAATCGGCAAGTGTATATTAAGACAGAAACACAAAAATCAAGATAAGGAGGGTATGTCGGAACTCACCACAGATTACACAGATTGACACAGATTATCTACCTTTAATTTTAATCTGTGTTAATCTGTGTAATCTGTGGTGAAAAAGATTTTTACCCTCCTTGTTTATCTCAACCCAATCCTTTATCCGCAATGGAAGTACTTCCTCACCAATGCCAACATTGCATCCGGATTATTCTGTATATCACTACGCAATGTCTTGTCATCATAAGAGCGCAGTTTACTGATAATTCCGTCAATCATTGCAGGGCTGAACACTCCGTACTGTTCAAAAGAAGCACGTTGCTTTTCCAGACAATCAGCAGAAGCGGCACAGCTATCGGGCAGTTGCGCCAGTTGCTTCAACTTGTCTTCATTCTCTTTCTTATGGATATTCACGTTTACATACGTCTTTTCTGCAATATCCAAAGCATTTTCCATCTCAAAACCATGACGACAAGCCACCGCCAGCCCGGCTATCAACTGATATAAATCTGCCGAACCGTCGGGAGAGCGCATTTCTACAGTCTGCTTTTGCGTAGTGTCATAGTGACTCGGGGCTTCCAGCGGATTAGCCAACATACACATATCCGTCTTTGCCGACCAGCCCAACGGTACACGTACCAATACGGAACGGTTACGGTCGCCCCAACAGATATTCGTCGGTGCCTCCTGGTGCGGAACAAGGCGGAAATAAGAAGTAGGATTGGTATTGCCGAAAGCAGTAATAGAGGGTGCCAGCTCCATCATTCCTGCAATAGCTTTACGGGCTGTCTCAGAAAGTACACCGTCTTTCAACATCTGATTCTGTCCGTCCTTCATGATACGCATATGTATATGCAGACCGGAGCCAGCTTTTCCTGTTGTGATTTTAGGTGCGAAGGTTATGTCGTATCCGTACTGATAAGCCAGGTTACGGATAACCCATTTAGCTATCATCAGTTGGTCGGCAGCACGGTCGGCACGTACCGGCAGGAATTCGATTTCATTTTGCTCATAGATTTTGCCATCGAGCGTGAAGTTACCCACTTCGGAATGACCGTACTTGATTTGTCCACCGGCTCGCGCGATATGCAACATGCAGTCCGTGCGGAAATCATTGAACTTGGCATAAGGAGCCGATTCATGATAACCACGCTGGTCAGTAGCCGGAAAGAGTCCGTCATCCTCTGCTATTACATAGTATTCCAATTCGCCCATAGCCTGAAATTCCATCCCCGTCACATCGGTAAATGCCTGGCAGGCTTTCCGCAACGTGTATTCCGGAGAGCTTTCCAACAATTCGCCGTCTTTATTGAAGTAAGAGCAAAGCATGGAAAGCGTAGTTGTCTCAGCAAAAGGATCAATGAAAGCGGTACTGAAACGAGGCACCACATATAAGTCACTGCTACCCGCCTCGATGAATGAGAACAGGCTCGATCCGTCTACACGTTCTCCGCAAGTAAGTATTGCATCGAGATAGGCAGCATCGTTAATGACAAAATTCAGTGTTTTCAGTCGCCCGTCTGCAGCAGGATACATGAAGTTCACCATGCGGATATCGTTTTCTTTGATATAAGAAATGATGTCTGCTTTCGTAAATTCGGAAGCTGGTTTTTGAAGAGCGGCCACCAGTTGGTTGGCGCTCATTGATAGTTCTTGATTCATAATACGTTGGTTGTTTTTTTAAGTTTATTGTTACGGTCAACAAAATATTGTCATGTAATGATTCCCCACAAAGATAATATATATCTAATAAACTATTTGCGTTTTCGCACTGTTTATAATAAGAAGAGTTACATTAAAAAACAAGGTTATGCAAAAAACTACCGACAAACCCGAAAACAATGAATTGATACTCCGTGACCATCTGGCGCTCGAACGTACCAAACTTGCTAACGAAAGAACATTGTTTTCGTATATCCGTACGTCGCTTTACCTCCTAACCGCAGGAATTGGAATATTACAGATTGATAGTATTTCACGTCTGGACAGACTTGCATGGATATGCATAGTCTCCGGAGTTATTCTGTTTTTTTGGGGCTTTGTCCGCTTTTGGCGGATGAAGAAGTATCTGAATCATATCCCCACTTGACGTAAACAGCTCCCCAGGCAAACCCTGCCCCAAAGGCTGTGAAAATCAGTTTATCGCCCTTCTTCAACTTGCTTTCAAAATCCCAGATACAAAGCGGAAGCGTGGCGGCGCTTGTGTTGCCATAACGCTCGATGTTAACCATCACTTTTTCAGACGGCACTTCCAAGCGTTGTGTTACAGCACTGATTATGCGCTGGTTAGCCTGATGAGGTATCACCCAGGCAAGTTCGTCTTTGCTCAAGTGGTTTCTCTCAATAATAGATTCGCAAGCCGACGACATATTGGCTACAGCATACTTGAATACCGTGCGGCCCTCCTGATAAATATAGTGCATGTGATTATCCATTGTATAATAGGAAGGGGCGCATACAGAACCACCGGCTTTGATATGCAGGAAAGGCAATCCCTTACCATCCGTTCTCAAAACGGCATCCATCACACCATAATCTTCCGTGGTAGGCTCCAGCATGAAAGCTGCCGCCCCATCGCCAAAAATCGGACAGGTGGCACGGTCGGTATAATCTATTATTGATGACATTTTATCGGCTCCCACCACGATAATCTTCTTATAGTTTCCTGAGCGGATAAAATTCGCTCCTGTCTCCAGCGCATACAGAAAGCCACTGCAAACAGCTTGCATATCAAAAGCGAAAGCACGCGTTAAGCCCAGTCTTTCGCAGAGGATGGAAGCAGTTGAAGGTAAACGATAATCAGGAGTAGTAGTGGCTACAATCACCAGGTCAATATCTTCCGGATTGGATTTTGTGCGTTGCATCAATTGTTTTGCAGCTTTGCGAGCCATATATGAAGTGCCGCGCCCCTCTTCATTCAGAATACGTCTTTCCTTTATACCGATACGTCCCATGATCCATTCGTCAGAGGTATCGACCATTTTAGAAATTTCATCATTGGTCAGGATATAGTCGGGTACATATCCCCCGACTCCTGTAATCACCGCATTTATTTGCTCCATTAGTGTTATAGTTTAGTACATTCTGAATTAGGTGGTTAATAGTGGCACTGGTAAAATGCGGGCGCAAATATACAGAAAAGAGGATGAATTCCAAGAATTGACCGGAAAACAGTTGTCCTTTTACCAATGAAAAGGAAATTTTGACCAAATTTTAGTTGAAAATTATTTCTTAACCCAAATATTGGTTATTTCGGAAATAAACATTTGATGCTTGGAGGATTCGTTTTTATATGATTCTTCCATGACCTTAGTTTTGTAGGGCTCAGTCAGATTGGCATAGTCCAATTCCTGAACAAACATCTTCTTACATTCAATAATCATTCTGGCTTCTCCAAAGCTCATTAACCCAGATGGTGTTTCCAAAGGAGTAAGTCCGGCTTCCTCTATCTTGTTTGTATCTCTTCCCGACCTTGTTCCGCATATACGCAGGGCGTTGCGGTATTTCTCGTCAAAGAAACTAAGGGTGAAACTTTCCTCCTGTTGCAAGAATTGATAGGTATAGCGGGTATCGCGAATGAAGATAAAAGTAGAGGGACGCTCCCAAATATATCCGACACCTCCCCAACTGGCGGTCATCGTATTGTAGGAGCCTTTATTTCCTGCCGTAACAAGCATCCATTCTTTACCGATAAGTTGAATTACATTATCAGGCAGATCAGATGCCTCAATCTTATCATAGCGGGATTGCCAATCAGTAGAAGTGACATTACTTTTAGTATCTTGATTACCTGCTTTTTTATCACTACTGTTTGTACAAGATGCAACTAATAAGAAAAAACTGATTACCGGTAATAAAATCTTTGTCTTCATGGCTATAGGATAATAATTGATTGATCATTTAACAGTGCCCAAAGATAATCAAATTGCTCATAACTCCGATGTTAATGAGAAAGAGAAATAAAAATGAGGCCTACACTACGGTTTTAGAAATAATATCTTTCTATATTTGCATATTGCAACAACCCAAAACCGATTGCAATCAAAAAAGATTAATCATCATGAATGCTCAAACATATCCCCGTACAAATGATTTTCAGACTATTTACCTGAATACAGTTATTAAAAAACCCAATATTATTGTAGGTGACTACACGATATACAATGATTTTGTAAACGACCCCACACTGTTTGAAAAGAACAATGTATTATATCATTATCCCATCAATAAAGACCGGCTGATAATCGGGAAGTTCTGCTCTATCGCCTGCGGTTCCAAATTTCTTTTCAATAGCGCAAATCATACTCTGAAGTCCTTGGCAAATTATACATTTCCATTATTCTTCGAAGAATGGGGGTTAGATAAAAAAGATGTAGCCTCAGCATGGGACAACAAAGGTGATATTACTATTGGTAATGATGTATGGATAGGTTATGAGGCTGTAATTATGAGTGGAGTACATATAGGCGATGGGGCAATTATAGCGTCACGGGCAGTAGTAACTAAAGATGTTCCTCCCTACACTATAGTAGGTGGAACCCCGGCTAAAGAAATACGATTGCGCTTTGATGCGGACACGATTGCCCGATTACAAGAATTACAATGGTGGAACTGGCCTATTGAAAAAATACGCAGTAATTTACCGTTAATAATGAATGGAGAGATTGATAAACTCAAATATTCCTCTTTCACAGGAAATCGGTCTTAGTGACAACCATTCAAGGGTTATACATGAGGCGGATTTCCCGGAAACGTTCATATTCGAGATAGCATTTTTCCGCCCCATGATAAACTTTACTAATTTATGCAATAGTTATCGAAGAATCCAGATAAACATCCTGAATCGCATTCAACAACTGAACACCCTCTCCTATCGGTTTCTGAAATGCCTTTCTTCCGCTAATCAATCCCATTCCACCGGCACGTTTATTGATAACCGCCGTAACAACAGCATCGCGCAAATCCGATTCTCCATGAGATTCACCACCCGAATTAATCAGACCTACACGGCCCATATAGCCGTTAGCAACCTGATAACGGCACAGGTCGATAGGATGTGAAGTTGCAAGTTCAGAGTACATTCTTTCATCTGTTTTACCAAAATGGATGGCTGTGAATCCTCCGTTATTGGAAGGAAGTTTTTGTTTTACGATATCAGCCTTAATGGTCACTCCGATGTGGTTAGCTTGTCCGGTTAGGTCGGCTGCCGCATGATAATCCGTACCCTCTTTCTTAAAATCATTATTTCTCAGATAGCACCATAAAATAGTAGCCATACCTAATTCATGCGCATACTCGAAAGCCTGCGATATTTCAACAATCTGGCGACGACTCTGTTCCGACCCGAAATAAATAGTGGCACCAACTGCCACCGCACCCATATTCCAGGCCTCTTTTACTGTTCCAAACATTACCTGGTCGTAAGAGTTCGGGTAAGTCAGCAATTCATTATGGTTCAGTTTCACAACAAAAGGTATTTTGTGTGCATATTTGCGAGCCACGGCTCCCAATATGCCGAATGTAGATGCAACTGCGTTACACCCTCCTTCAATAGCCAATTTTACTATATTTTCAGGATCAAAATAGATTGGATTCGGAGCAAATGACGCTCCGGCTGTATGTTCTATATCCTGGTCGACCGGCAAAATAGATACATACCCGGTATTTGCAAGGCGTCCATGCCCGTACAAGGTTTGCAAACTATTAAGCGTACGGACATTCCTGTCAGAGTCCATCCAGACTTTATCAATCATATCAGGCCCCGGAACATGAATTAATTTCTTATCTATTGTCTTACATGTATGGTTCAGGTAATATTCTGCCTGTTGTCCCAACAAATCAACTGTTTTATTCATAATTATATCCGTTTTAAGTTATATGATAAGAAACAGTTTTCCTTTGTTTATTGTTTCGCTGTTTCATAGAATAAATGATTGCTTCTCTTTATGAAAACTTTTCGTATTTTTGCGGAAAACAGATTTATTATGGAAAATAGAAACTACCGATTCAGGAAAGCAACTCTCGCTGATATCCCGGAGCTAAAGGAGATGTACAAAGCAACTTTACGCGCTATCAACAAAGCTGACTATACGCCAGAAGAAATAGAGGATTGGGCTTCATGTGGGGATGATATACAACACCTGACCGATTTAATCACCAATCTATATTTCATTGTTGCACTGAATGAAGAAAACCAGATTATCGGATTTACATCTATACAACAAGATGGTTATTTGCAATCCATGTTTGTGCATAAGGACTATCAAGGCAGAGGAGTTGCAAGTTTTCTTTTATCAATGGCCGAAGAATATGCAATAGAACGACAAATCCCCATAATAACCTCTGAAGTCTGCATCACGGCAAAACCCTTCTTTGAAAGTAAAGGTTATAAGGTAATGCGTGAACAAAAACGAAAAGCAAATGTATTGTTTCTCACAAATTATTGGATGAAAAAAGAACTGTAACCGTCTTGCACTTAACCGAAAAAAACTGTTTTATTTTGCCATTCAAAATATTGTTCGTAGTTTTGCGAACAAACAAATAGAAGAGCTGAAGTGAAAGAGAAACAGTATACAGCAGAACAGGAACAAATTGCTCGCTTTGCCAAAGCAATGGGACATCCGGCACGGATGGCTATTCTTGCTTTTTTGGCAAACCAGGAAAGCTGCTTCTTCGGTGATATCCACGAAGAATTACCTATTGCTAAAGCAACCGTTTCGCAGCATTTGAAAGAATTGAAAGAAGCTGGTTTAATTCAGGGAGAAATAGAAACTCCCAAAGTCCGGTATTGTATCAACCGACAAAATTGGGAACTCGCCCGCAAATTATTTGCCACATTCTTTGGTGACTACCAATGTACGGAAACATCGTGCTGTGGATAACAGCACTTTTTTTTGAAAAGAACGTTCGCTGTTCTACGAATTACGATTATAGTATAAACTTTAATACAGGCTAGAAATGGAAAATAATCAGAATCTGAAAGAATTAGTGAAGCAACGCTATAGTGAACTTGCTTTAAATACCGATGAACCCAAAGGATGCTGCTGTGGCAGAAACCCAGCAAGCCCATCCAAGAAAGTATTCACTATCATGAGTGAAGATTATACAAACTTAAAAGGGTATGAACCCGATGCGGATTTAGGAGTGGGATGCGGACTGCCGACTCAATATGCTGACATAAATAAAGGTGATACAGTTGTTGATTTAGGTTCCGGGGCAGGAAATGATTGCTTTATTGCCCGTGCAGAAGTGGGTGAGAGCGGCAGAGTCATTGGCATTGATTTCTCCCCCGAAATGATATTAAAGGCTCGCAAGAATGCACTCAAGCGGGGATATACTAATGTGGAGTTCCTGGAAGGAGACATAGAAGAGATGCCTCTGCATGACAATACTGCAGATGTGATTGTAAGCAACTGCGTGCTAAACCTACTTCCCCAGAAAAATATTATCTTCAAGGAGATTTGCCGCGTACTAAAACCGGGAGGACATTTCTGCATATCAGATGTCGTACTTAACGGAATATTCCCCAAAGAGTTTACAGATAATGCTGCCATGTATGCAGGATGTATCGCAAGTGCCATTCAAAGGGAAGATTATCTGAAAGAAATAGAAAAAGCTGATTTCATGGATATTCGCGTTGAAAGAACCAAAACAGTTCTTATTCCTGATGAAGTACTATATGAACATTTGGATGAAGACACAATTCGGAAGTATAAATCAGGCAATGTCGGGATTTACTCAATAACAGTAACAGGCCGGAAACCATAAATGATATAAATAAGGTATAGCGTGTAAAATCTATTTCCTATACAAATCTGATATGTCAGTCGCTGAGGAAGTTTGAACTTGTGGAATAACGAAGTTACTAACGAAGCAGACTAACGCTTACAGCGTTCTCTGCTTCGCCATTGATAGCAACAGCGCAAAACATGAAAATTATAAAAATGACATTGTTTTACTTACTATTGGCAAGTACCCTTTAGGTAGATACAAGTTTCATGGCTCAATGACACAACACTGTTCCGATTTATGCAAGTCTTTGAATATAAATATTTAGCGTTTAGGTATTTATCTTCCTATAGTCCTTTGGTGATACTCCTTTCAATTCTTTGAAAACTCTATTAAAATGTGGAACATCATTAAAGCCTACCGCAAAACAGATTTCCGAAACTTGTTTTTGTGAATGTTTCAGAAGTTCACAAGCAGTATTCAAGCGATACTGGGTAACAAATTGTGAGAATGTCATCCCTTTGCATCGCTTGAAATAAGAGCAAAACGTAGAACGGTTCATGCCCACTTCGGCGGCAATTTCATCTAAAGAGATAGTATGAACATAATGAGCCATCACATAAGTACAAATTTGTTGCATACGTCTTACATCACGTTCAATATTCATAGGTTTACCTGCAAAAATATGGTCGGAAGTATTGAAAATAATAGGTAGTAAGCGGAACATTTCGCACAATCGACCTAATTCGTCCATTTCGTTCATCTGAGATAATATTTTGCGAATGATACGAGAACTTTCCAGTCCAAACTTTAATGCATTAACAGGAAATGTAAGACTTGCTAAACGATTTCGCAATTCGGGAAATACCTCCATGCACCTCGTTACAAAAGAGTGACTGAAAGCAACCATCAAGTAGTGAATACACCCGTCACTGTCTGCCGATGAAGGTCTATATTCCCAATAATGATGCATGGATGGTGGTATCAATGCCACATCTCCTGCCGAAAAAGATTGTAACGTATCACCTGCCATCCGAGTTCCATATCCATGTAACACATAATATAACTCCCATGCATCATGCTGATGCAATTTGGCTTCTATATGAGTATCAACTCGTTGGTCTATAAAGAAGAACGAATGATTTTCCACTTCGGGCAATTCATAAGGGATAATTACTTCTTCCATAATTGTATATAAATTAGTTCTATGCAAATATACGACAATTATACAAAACAATACCACAAATATGCAACAATAAACAGCCGTAACTTTGCTGCCGAAAACAATAAGTATAACTATTAAAATGTATTGTTATGGATTTCTATCAAGTATTAGAGAAAAGAAGAACCATCCGCGACTTTTCCGATAAGGAAGTAACGGATAAAGTGCTGGAAAAAGTATTATCGGCAGCCTTTAAAGCTCCGACCAACGACCATTTGCGGCAGTTTGAGTTCATTGTGGTGAGAGGGCAAGAAAACATTGCCCGACTTATATCGCCAGTGGCAGAAAACACCAAAAACATTCAACAGACCGGACTTGAAGCCGCCGCAGATGTAATGGACAAAGACGGATATGCCATGTTTGTTGATGCGTTACCCAAACAACAACGTATGCTAATGCAAAGTAATTGCCTTGTTCTACCGTTTTTCCGACAAAAGGATTGTCCTCTGTGTCACCCGACAGACCAAAGTTCACTCAATTATTTCGCTTCGGCATGGGCGGCAGTAGAAAATATCTTACTGGCAGCAACCGCAGAGGGACTGGCATGTGCGTTCCGTATTCCCATCGGTAACGAACCGGAATATGTAAGACACCTCGTTAATGCTCCCGAAGAATACGAGTTTACTTGTTTTCTTGCCATCGGCTATGCAGCGGAGAATGCACATATCTGCAAACAGAAAGAAATTTGGATAGAGGATAGAATACATCGTAATATTTGGTAATCTCAAAAATGAAAGGTTCTTAGTTACACAGAGCAAGAAATGAAAAAAACGAAATCAAAAATTAGTGCCCAATAGTACCAGAAGTTCGCCAATTTCAGACTAAGTGTACCCCTTTTACGCTTTCTGTTGTCGGGGGTACGAGTTAGGTTACTAACTTTGTCTTTTAAGGGCTAAATGATGTCCGGTAGGGCAGACATAAGGGGATAAAAAAAGTCCCACAAACATTGAATTTGTGGGACTTTACTATTCATTATCCGGCTTTGTCCGGTTAATTCAGCGGAGAGACAGGGTTTTGAACCTATAACTCTAACCGCTTATATTTCAGCTACTTTGCTTTCAAAATTTCAAATAGGTAACGAAACAGTAACGATTTTCAACCGTTAAGCCTGTCCAACTTTGACCGCTGTTTGTCTGCCTAACTTTCGGGTTCAAAGATACGGCTTTCTTTTGAAACTCGCAAATATCTGATAATAAATATTTTTGGATTAGTGCAAGGTGCAAGCTATATATATAAATATATACTTGCACCTTGCACTAAAAAAAAGCACTGGGGTACAAATGGTTAAAACAAAATCCGTATCTTCGTAACCGATTAAAAACAAACGTGTATGATAATAACTAATCGTGAAGAAGTAATAGATAAAGCATTTGGGGTATTTGTCAGGATGAACTACGAGAAAGCAAGCATCATCACGCTTGCCAAAGCCTGCGGGGTGACAAAAACGGGTATCGTTTATTATTTTCCGCACAAGCTGGATTTATTCATGGCTGTGGCAGACAAATACGTGCTAAAAATGCACGAACCGGAAAACAAGTTTGAAACTCCTGCCGATACGTTGGAGAAGTTCATCGGGCAATACGTGGTGGGGGTAGCCGCTTCCATGAAAAGGATTGTTGAACTGATTGACGACAATTGCAGCCCTCATGATTGTAGCCCTAACTTCTACTACTTTCATTTCCTGTCACAAGTGCGTATGTACTATCCGGGCATCAGGCAGAAAATTGAGAAAATCTACCGACAAGACTATGACCTATGGGAGAAAGTCATACAAAAAGCAAAAAACAGCGGGGAAATCAGAAACGACACGGACGTGAAGAAAACGGCTACCATGTTCCGGCAAATGTTTTTAGGACTGTCATACGAACAAGCATTTCTGAACGGTTTGAACGTGGACGAACTGGCAGAAAACTTTCGCTATATCTATTCGCTGCTTAAAGCCTGATACAGTTTTGTTTTTTTAACCTCTATTATTTTTGAACGTATGTTCAAAATATGGCGTTTTTGTTTTATCTTTGGAGCATGAAGCAAAATTCAGCGACATGGATAAGGTTCAGAAACAAAGAGGAAGCATCGTGCTACACAAAGAAACAAGGGACGGTGCGGACTACATACGGATAGAATACGCAAACAGTCAGGCTGTCGCCCGACTGCTCGCACAAGACACAGGAATAGAAATGGCTGGCAACGGCTCTGCATACATAGCATCAGCCGCTTTCAGCCTGCCGGATTTCTACGACCGCTATTCACCACACGCCTATATTGATTACAGCCGGGTTTACGTGCGGCATCCCAAACCTAAAAGGGAATACACACTGCCGAAAGGCTACCTCGAACTACTGGAACAGAAGCGTTACAGCTCCTCGACCGTCAAAACATACCGTGCCTATTTCAGCGACTTCATGGAATATCACAAGGGACGGAACATCGACCGCCTGAAAGTGCCGGACATCAACAAGTACATACTCTATCTTGTGAACGAGAAGAAAATCTCGGTGTCGCAACAGAATATGCGCATCAATGCTATCAAGTTCTATTACGAGCAGGTGAAAGGCGGCAAACGGCAATACTACGGCGGTATCACCCGTGCCAAAGAGTACAAGAGCCTGCCCGAAGTGTTGAGCAAGAATGAAATTAAGCGCATCCTTGCACAAATTTCCAACATCAAGCATCACTGCATGATTTCGTTGGTTTACTCTGCCGGACTTAGAAGAAGCGAATTGCTTAACCTGACCCCGCAGGACATCAACAGTGAAACAATGTCGGTTCGCATTATGGGCAAGGGGAAGAAATGCCGTTATTCGCTCCTTTCACCCAAATTGCTGGAAGAACTACGGCACTACTTTCGGGAATATCGTCCACAAAAATGGCTGTTTGAGGGCGAAACACCCGGAGAGCAATATTCGGCAAGTGCATTGGTGAAAGTGCTGAAAGAAGCCGCACATCGTGCTGGCATCAAACACCGTGTACACGTACATATGCTGCGCCACTCCTTTGCCACACACTTGCTGGAACAGGGAACAGACCTGCACACGATACAGGAATTGCTGGGACACAACGACATCAAGACCACAACCATTTATCTTCATGTGTCAAGTGCCCATAAAGCAAAAATCCCTAATCCTCTTGATACACTGGATAATTCGTGAGGTGCAGTTATAGGAATGTAGGAACGACACCATAAGGTGCGGTTATAAATAAATTAGTAATCAAAGTTCAACAAATATGTACGAAAAGTTTTTAGATAAGAACCCCAGTAGCATCTGCCAAACGGTAGATGATGCTTTTATTGCTAAATATGCCAATGTCGTATCGGAGAACATAATCACACTTTGGAAAGAAGTTGGATTTGGAATGTTTTGCGAGGGATTATTTAGGATTATTGAACCTAATGAATATCAGGCAATAATAGATGATTGCTATCCGATGGCGGGTTTTGGTTCTGCCACACCATTTATGACAACAGTTTTCGGTGATATATTTGCCTATGTGAAAGATTGCAGGATAGGTGATTATGTCGTCTTTGTCAATGTGAGATACGGAACATTCAGGATTTTATCTGATAAGGTCGATATTCTGTTTAATATCGTATTATTCAATAAGGGCTGCTTGTCTTCATGGTTTTCCTTAGATGAATATCCCATAATAAAATCAGCCAAAGGTATTCCGGCATTAGACGAATGTTACGGTTATGTTCCGGCATTGGCATTGGGTGGTAAAGAAGCAATAGATAACATCCATATTCTAAAAACTATTCCCTACATAGAAATGTCACTCCAATCTATCGGAGATTTGAAACGAGTGCAATAACAGATTACTAACGAAGCGCGATAACGCTTACAGCGTTCCTCGCTTAGCCATTATAAGCAATATACACCAAATTATGAACGAACAAGTACAAGAACATTTTAGCTGTGCTGATTGGCTCCTAATACCTGCATCCGTTAGAAAAGATATTGCAGACATATTGGGGCTAACCCTTTTGTCTGAAAATGAACAATGGTATAACAACCCTATACTTTGTACTACTTATGAAAATGCAGACAATTATCTTAATGACCTTTTACCGAGGGTTGATAAGATATTGATTTCGTCATTCATTAACGGATATTATATCGTTGAAGGAAAATGTTTGCGATATATTTACGAAATATTGGGTAAAAGGCTTTCGGCAAAATGTGGTATCTATTACTTCTCTATAGATTTATGGGAATATCGTTACGCTTATGGCTATTATGAGAGTAGCCAAGAAAAGCGTTTCTATTGTGCCGAATTAGATGCTACCGGAAATCTACAAGAAGAAGACAGAGGGTGTGTATTAAGTTGTGAAAATGATGCAGAAAGCCATATCCCAAAGATGAAGATTGAGGACGAGCAAGTTCCTAATTCTTGGTTTCTTCCTTTAGGTATAATGTTCAACTTAGGGATAACGGATGCCGAGATTCAGCAAGCTCTTAGTAAACTATGCAGCATTTATACGCTGAATAGCACAGATGCTAAAATGATAAAGAATATAATAACCGAAAAATTTAGCTTATAACAAGGTCGAGATAACAGCTAAACGCTGTTCCTCACCAAACCATTATGAACAATTAAAGCGCAAAAATATGAGTATGAAAGAACTAAATAGCATTTATGCTTTCGGTTATGGGCTATTCATATATTCGCCCGGTACATTCAATGAATGGATGCAAGAGAAGAAATGCCGAGCAAAGAAAATGCTGTCGTATCTTGATAAGCATAAGGATATGTTTTTGGAAATGATTGCCAAAGGGATAGCATTGCCTATCTATCAAATACCAACGTATCAATATTCAATCTATATCACAACAGAAAAAGATGTGAATATTCCAGAGGATTGGGAACAGGTTTATCTTTATAAAGATTGGTTTATTACAATCGGAACAGATGATAAACTTTGCTTTTCTTCCTTTGAGTTTTTTGAAGAACACCGTAATTTGATAGCTAAAAGTCAATGTGTGTTTATGGGAGAAGTATTTGATATAAATGATAACCCACATTCGTTTTATCATTCTGATGAAATACAAATGCCCAAAGGTAATTATCGCTTTGACATTTACGGGTTAAAACGAAAACACCCTTACTCGGAAACAGACAGAGAAAACTGCAATAAAAATTATGCCTATCTATTTGCTTTCCGAAAAGACAATAACGACAGCAACGAGAATTTAGAGCGGTGTGATAATGATACTCACATTTTTAGCATAGAAGAATATTTGGAAGAAGTTCATAACAAGGAAAGATAACCCCTAAACGGTGTTCCTTTCCAAGCCATTAGTAATCAAAGTTCAACAAATATGTACGAAAAGTTTTTAGATAAGAACCCCAGTAGCATCTGCCAAACGGTAGATGATGCTTTTATTGCTAAATATGCCAATGTCGTATCGGAGAACATAATCACACTTTGGAAAGAAGTTGGATTTGGAATGTTTTGCGAGGGATTATTTAGGATTATTGAACCTAATGAATATCAGGCAATAATAGATGATTGCTATCCGATGGCGGGTTTTGGTTCTGCCACACCATTTATGACAACAGTTTTCGGTGATATATTTGCCTATGTGAAAGATTGCAGGATAGGTGATTATGTCGTCTTTGTCAATGTGAGATACGGAACATTCAGGATTTTATCTGATAAGGTCGATATTCTGTTTAATATCGTATTATTCAATAAGGGCTGCTTGTCTTCATGGTTTTCCTTAGATGAATATCCCATAATAAAATCAGCCAAAGGTATTCCGGCATTAGACGAATGTTACGGTTATGTTCCGGCATTGGCATTGGGTGGTAAAGAAGCAATAGATAACATCCATATTCTAAAAACTATTCCCTACATAGAAATGTCACTCCAATCTATCGGAGATTTGAAACGAGTGCAATAACAGATTACTAACGAAGCGCGATAACGCTTACAGCGTTCCTCGCTTAGCCATTACTAACAATACGAATAACTCTTTATGACAAAATTCATTTTAGATGCGATGTATTATCAGATATTCATATTTAATAGGGATAAA